>ERZ1673737.102-NODE-102-length-121081-cov-36.841059_pt1 | contig 121081 bp, 111 predicted proteins | sample MGYA00580211_ERZ1673737 | MGnify/ENA primary metagenome ERZ1673737 (study PRJEB41218, sample SAMN15661789) | gut metagenome | host: Homo sapiens | place: Canada: London | collected 2015-08-20/2019-03-30 | study: EMG produced TPA metagenomics assembly of... | reverse complement strand
TCGGTGATGCCTTCCATCTGAATCACGAAAGCCACTGCGCACCGATACCCTGCCTACTGTGCCTGCGCCAGCTCGTGCAGGTGCTTCACGCCGCGCTCGGTGGGTGCATCCGGGAAATATGGGTGCCTGACTGTCCATGTTGACCCAACCAAGCCCCTGCTTATGTACCGCCACAAGGTCGTATTTTGTTTTGCGTTTCGGGTTATCTGACACTTCCAGCCGAACCGCCGTGCCGGGCAGCAATAGCTCTTTGCACCGCCCGGTGTTCTTGACATGGACGGTTTCCACTGCTCCATTCACTTCCACATGGGCAATAAAGCGGTTGGGACGGTCAACAAAAATGCCGTCTGCGATTTCTCTGTATTTCAATCTTTACTCCATTTTCAGTACAGGATTCGGGAGCCATGCCCATCCTGTTTACCAAGATACAGTTCCACGACCATCCTGCCGCTTTCGCTGTTGCAGAGTTCTTCCTTGCAGTAGCCGCAGAGCTTTCCTTCCGCTTCCGATACATAGCGGTGCAGCGGTTCCTGCAGGTCTTTCGGGATGCTGCTCCATGGAATGACATAGCTCATGCCCGTATCCCCCACATCCACGATGCAGGCCCGTTCACTGTCCTCATCGGACAAAATTAGACTGACCAAAAACACGTCTGCGAACGGTGCCCCCTGATACTCTGCCTTTTGCCGTCTGCGCTCTGTCCGAAGCTCGTCCAGTGCCCGATTCAGGTCATTTTCTGGCAGCGTGGACTTGTACAACAGGACATGCAGTTTCTGCTCCGCCGCTTCACTGTCATTCTGACCGTTGGCCGGGAGTTCTACATCTGCATGGATGGCGCAAATTTGTTTCTGCATCGCAGTGCGCAGAGTTTCCAGTTTCTGCTGCCGTTCTGCTTCCAATTGCTGTGCGGACTTTTGATGTACTTCTTTGGCTTCTGATTGTTGCGCAGCATGCTCCTGCTTGGGCTCTGGCTTAGGCTTTGACCATTCGCTGTGCTTTTCTGCGTCAGCCTCCGAAACGTTTTGCCCTAGTACAGTCGGCACCGACACGCTTTTGGCACCGCTTTGTGCTGCCGATGCTTTCTGTGCCGCAGAAGGACGCTCCGTTCTCTTTGGTTTTACCGACCGCGTTGCACCTGTGCTCGTGCTTTTTGCCTCCGGCCTTGGTGTTTTCACCGCAGGAACAGCACTTTTAACACTTTTCGGTCGAACCCGTGTCTGCGTCTGCCAGAAATCGCTGCCTGTGCGCTGATAATAGGACTTTTCCGCTCGTTTTCGGCTGCTGCGCACACCATCACAGATCCACGAAAAAATCAGGTAGCGCTCCAGTGTGTTCCAAAAGCTGCTGCGCCGATGGCAGGGTTTATGCCGTCCACGGGACGCATACACAATCACTGACAAGCATCCGAAGAACAGAAATCCTGCCGCAAAACCGATCCCTGTAAACAGCTTTTTGAAAAAGCCCATCTCTCACACCTCTTCCGGTTACAGCTTCGCCTGATATACCCGCTCTGTCCGGGCATCAAAGCAGCAGAAAATCACCTGCATGGCGTAATCCGCGTGATCTTCCAGCCACTGTGCCACTGTTTTGACTGCAATCTCCGTGGCATCTTCCAGCGGGTAGCCATACACGCCGGTCGAAATTGCCGGGAACGCAATGCTATGGACATCATGCTCTTTGGCAAGGTTCAGCGAATTGCGGTAGCAGTCCGCCAGCTGCGCGGCATCCTCTGCTGTGCCGGAATAAATCGGGCCTACCGTATGAATGATATACTTTGCTTTCAACCGGTAGCCCTTGGTGATTTTTGCTTCTCCGGTGCGGCAGCCGTGCAGCGTACGACACTCCGCCAACAGTTCCGGCCCTGCCGCCCGGTGGATGGCACCATCCACACCGCCGCCACCCAGCAGACTGCGATTGGCCGCATTCACGATGCCGTCACAGTCCAGTTTGGTAATATCACCCTGCACCACTTGAATCTGATTTTTTACTTTTTCAGAAATCATTGTAAACACCTCACTTTTTGAGCAGCTCCAGCGCCTTGTCCATGGGCACACAATCGGCATAGCGGTCCGGCCAGAGGAATTCATTGTAATAGTGGTAGCTCTGCTCCCCTGTCATGTACTCGTTGTCCTGCGTGGAATTTGCATAGGCAGGAACGATCATGTGCAGGCCATGCTCAAAGCCCGCCTCCACCGTTGCATTGATGCAGAAGTCGGTCATGATGCCGCAGACCATCACATCTTTTTCGCCCTTTTCCGTCAGATATTCCAGCAGACCGCTTTCTTTTTTGAACGCGCTACATACGGTCTTGACGAACCGTCTTTCAGTCGGCAGCGGTGCAAATTCGGAATAGACCTCAAATTCATCGTCTCCGATGGAAAAGCCTGTACCGGGCCCATCGTCATGCTGGACATAGACGACCTCGATTCCCTGTTCGCGGGCAGTCCGGATCAATTCCCTGATGTTGCTGACAAACTTTTCAAACGCATACAGGCGTTCATCCACGATACCTTTCTGTGTATCCACAACCAGTAAAACCATGTGTAAGCCCTCCTGTTTTTCTTTGGCTTCATTCTACCATAGACCGTTGCTTTCTACAAGCGGATTCAAAAAATCCCCACAGGGAAAACCTGTGTTTCACCTGCAGGGATTGATTCAGCCACCCAAGACGATCAGGATCAGCACCACGACCACTGCAATAGCGATCAGGCAGCCGTTTTGTGGCCGCCCGCTGGAAAGTGTATCGAGATAAGATTATTTGCTATTGCCCTTTATGTACTTCATAACGCAGCACCCCATCACGATGACGGGAAGCACGGTTCGTAAACCGAGGTCGCCGACCCGCACATTTACATCAATCACAAGCCCTGCAAACCATGCCGCTAAAGTGAAAACAGTTGCCCATCCGTAATTCATAGAACTGTACTCCTTCCTATGTGAATATTCAAAACTCTCTTCTCAGCTTCAGCTTTCATAGCTGCCCGCAAGGAACTTACATTTATTCGACTCGAATGTTTACCGGATTCAGTGTAAGGTTGCCTCCGCCCGCCACCTTATACCATTTGCCTCTTTCGAGTTTGATTCTTTCCGTTACGCCCTGTGTAATATATCCGATTCTGTATTTTTCTCCAGTCTCTACATCGGTAAAGACCACATCAGTATCACAATCGCCGCTTACTTTTACAGTTCCCCAAAGTGGCTGTATTTGTTCTGTCTTTATAGTGCTTTCATCGTTTGAAAGGGTGAAAGTATGGCTTCTCTGAATATTGATATAAATCATTACCAGAAAAACCGCTGCCAGACATAAGGCAAACTTTCTTGTTTTCATCGAAACACCTCCTGTAAATTCGGTTTTATCGAATCATATCACATAAGCGGACTCTTCAAACTTACAGCTCAGTTTCCACCGCAAGCTGCTCCTGCTTCTCTTTTTCATCAGCGATTTGGACATCAACATCTTCGCGCATCTTTTTCAGAAGTGCAAGGACTCGCTTGATTTGACCTTTGGTATTCTCCACTCTGCTCTGTGCCTGATTGATGTGATCCAGAACTGCCCAGTCTGCAAAGAGGCCGTCAAAGAAGAAATCCGCAAATTTCAAAAAGCTGTCCACCGTAACCTGAAGGTCTGCGGTGATCTCAACATCGGCAAGCTCAGTTTTGAACCGCCGCAGTTCCACTTGAAGCTGTTCGATTTGTTCCTGTGCATCGTCCAGTTCCTCATACTTGGCAAGATCGGCCATCAAACCGCCGCCCATTACGTCCCATGTACTCCAGCCCTCGGCATTGTCGAGGGTTTCGAGAACTTCGTTGACCGTATGCAAGGCAGTCTTTCCTGCGTTGATGGCTTCCAGCAGCTCCCGCTTTTGAACTTTCAGTGCGGCAATACGGCTTTCGCTTTCCGCAACCTGCTGCGCGGCAGGGTGGGCCGAGGCTTTGATGCTTTTGATCTTTTCAGAAAGAGCAGCTTGATACTGCCTTTCGCAATCGGACAGCCTTACCAGCCTATTTTGAATCTGCTCCATGTCGGCATCAACGGAAGAAAGATCATGGAGAGCCGCATCGTACTTGACGCGAGCTGCATAGGCTTCCTGCCGTTCTTTGTCCAGCTTTTCATCCATCTTTCCGATGACCTGATAGAAAAATGCGGCAAGGCTGTGTCCCTCCAGACGGTCCACATCAGCCTGCTCTGCCAGCTTGGATTTTTCCAGCTTTTTCAGGCGGTCAGCAAGCGTATCTCTCTGGGCGGTCAGTTCTTTCTGCTTTGCTTCACAGTTCTTCTTTTCTGCGACCTGCTGCCAAAGCTCTTTCAACGTAGAATCACTCATATGGAATGTCCTTTCCCGGCATTACGTTTCTTCGTTCAAAAGCTGGTTCAAAAAATGCTGCCGATTATTTACAAATGTTTTGGTGATAATGTAGCTGTCCGCATCTTCATACTGACAAGGATGAATCGTGCCATTGTCGAAGCTAAAAATTTCAGCATCAGGCATTCCGAGGAGAATGGGTGAATGTGATACGATACTATGTAATGTAGGAGAACGCTTAGTTCCGCTCAAACCCAAGATAGCGGGTGCCCTGAAAACTCAGCTTTCCGATGTCGCCCTCCACAAGCATTCCGTAGTCCGAACCACATACGGTAAGCTCCATGCGGTCGCCGCTCTCTACCTGAAAGGTCACATAATAGGTCGTGAACGTATGCGCCATCGTATTGTCTGTATGGTGGCGAGAAACTTCCGTTCGCTTTGCCACCACCGTTGCCGGAACGGTCAGCCGCGGCGAATGGTTGTTTTTATTCCATGTGCTGATATTTCCGATGATGGTGTATAGGATCATGCCCAAAACCACAAGGAACAGGATGGGAAACAGGATGCTGAACAGCAGATCAAAATCAGCGTAAAACATTTTATTCCTCCAAAATTTCTTCCAGCAGGTTCTTTACATCGTCCAGAAAGGATTCTTCTCCGAGGGTGTTCACCTTGAAGAACACCGCTTGACTGCCTCCTGCGGTGATGGCAGACAGCCGAATCGGACTGTCCCCATTCTGGAACATGGTCAGTGTCAGACTCAGGCGGTTGCCGCCCATCATGCTGTACCGTTCAAACACACGGACACTGCACCGGGCATCGCCCTCTTTGAAATCACTGCCTGCCTCTAAATCTGCCGACCAACTGCTGTCCGGGATTTCATTTTCCAGCTTCCGAAGCAGTTTGTCAAAATTCTTGTTTCGGATGGTCTTTTCAAAGATTGCCATAATGGTTCCTCCGTTCTGACAATTAAAAATCGGTCCCTTATTTTTGATACGAGCAGAGCCACAGGAAAATTGCGGAGAAATCGCTTGAAGAGAGGAATTTTGTCTGATTTGATTATAGCATATCTTTTGGAAGAACAAAATACTTTATGTACGCCGCCCGCAGGCGGCAAAAATCAGTCCGGGGGAAATTCCAGTTCGGCAAGCTCCGCATCGGTCAGCAGGTTCAGTTTTTCGATAACACCCTCCGACAACTCCCGCAGGGCGGTTTCATCCGGCATCAGGTAACACTGCATCAGCCGCAGTTCATGGATAAGCCCCAGCCGGGTGCCGGTGTTGTAGAGCATCATCAGCAGGAGTTCTTCATGGTTAAAGTTCATGTTCAGCCCTCGCTTTCCGGCAGACCGTGGGATTGCACTCCGGGGCATCGCACTTTTCCTTGAGAGTTTGCAAAACCGAGGTGCGTTCCGGCTTTTTATCCAGAAACCCCGGCAGTTCCTTGAAACCGATGCTGTCCACATAATGCGCTGAAATCTTCCCATCCTGATTCAGCATGATCACATCGCTGACCGACAGGCTGTGCCCATGGTAGTCCAGAGGGCGGGCGCAGTTGAATTTTTGGTACAGCTGCTCCAGCAGGTTGTTCCTTCTTCATGTGGTCATTTTACCAAACGAGCTCCCCTATAAAAATCATGTTCGAGAAAAAACACAACATCCGTTTTGTGCTGCCCTCCCACTTTGCCACATAAACTATAGGAGAACTGCTCCGGGAGGTGCTGCTATGCTGTTGTCGCTGCTGCAATTTTTCGCCACAAAGTTTCTGGTGCTGGCGCTGCATTTGGAAGCCGGGAGCTTCCCCAAGCCCCTGACCGCGCGGGAGGAGATCGAGACCTTCGCCGCGCTGCGGGCGGGAGACGGCTCTGCGCGGGAGAAACTCATCCGGCACAATCTGCGGCTGGTGGCCCATGTGGCGAAAAAATACTACGCCCAGCCCGGCGACCAAGAAGATTTAATCTCCATCGGCACCATCGGTCTGATGAAAGCGGTGGACACCTTCGACTCCACCCGCAAAGCGCGGTTCTCCACCTACGCCAGCCGGTGCATTGAAAACGAGCTTCGGATGTATTTCCGGCGGGAGCGCAAGAACGGCGGGACGGTCTCGCTGCAGGAAACGCTGGAAGCGGGCAAGGATGACACGGCCCTGACTCTTTCGGACGTATTACAGGACGGCTTCTGCATGGAGGACCGGTGCGAGCAGCAGGACGAGGCCCGGCGGCTGCGGCAGCTCATCGAGGGGCTGCCGGCGCGGGAACGGAAGCTGATCCTGCTGCGGTACGGGTTGGCGGGCCAGCCGCCGCTGACCCAGTTGGAAACGGCAAAGCTGCTGCAAATCAGTCGAAGCTACGTTTCCCGGCTGGAGACCCATGCCCTCGCGCTGCTGCGGGAGGGGTGGGAACATAAAACGGCACAGAAGGAGTAAGCTTCTGTGCCGTTCGTCTTATTTCAAAATTTCTGCTTGGAGTTTGTCCAGCTCTTCGAAGCTGTACAGGCGGTTCAGCGCCTCCACCAGCTCCTTTTTCGAGAGCCGGGGTGGAAGACCGAGGGCGTTCAGCAGGGCGTATTTCCGCTCGGCGCTGCCGGGCGTGCCGGAAAGTTTCCAGTTGTACAGGTCGGTGTAGGTGATGGCTCGACCCGCCGGTTTCGGGGCCGCAGCGGCATCGGTCTCCGGGCCGAGGGCGTCTTTGAGGGCCTGTAATACAATGGCGTCGTCCACGCCTTCGACCCCCAGCAGCCCTTCCTTGCCGGGCTGGGGCTTCCGTTTTTCCTTGCCGTGGATGGCCGGAACGTAAGCCTGAACCACATGCTCGGCCCCGACGAGGTTCGTGATATAGGTGCGGATGCGAAACCCGGCGGCGTCCGAATCGGTGAAGAGGATGAGGCCGTTTTTCTTGGCCAGCGCTTTCAGAAGCTGCTGGCGCTTTTTGTCCTTGTAGATGCCGAAGCCGTCCGTCAGCAGGATCATCGCATCGGTCAGGTGGGAGAGGCGGGCCGCGTCGTATTTGCCCTCCACCACCAAGACCCGGTCGGTATGCAGAAGTTCTCGTTGGCTCATCGTCCGCTCCCCGCCAGCGCGAGGCGGCACAGGGCTGCTTCCAGCAGCACCTCGTCGTCTACGGGCTGGCTTTTCAAAGATTTATCGAGGTCCAGCAGCACCTGCAAACAGGCTTCGAGCTGGCCAAGGGTATAGTGGCTGGCCGTTTCGGCCGAGCGCTTGAGGCGGTAGTCGCTGCCCTTGTAGCCGAAATCCTTGAAGACGGCGCTATAGTTCTTCCGCTTGGCGGCCCCCAGCTTGACCCGGTACAGGTCCACATAGCTGCCGATCATGGCGGCGGTGATGGCGATGGGCTCCTGCTGCAAGCGGAGAAGGGTCTGCATTTTTTTGCACGCCCCGGTGGCATTTTTTGCCGTGATCATCCGGATCATCTCGAAAACGTCGGCCTCCAAGCTGACGGTGCCCATCTCGGCCACCATGGCGGCGGTGACGGTCTGGTAACCGGACAGGGCGCAGAGCTTATCCACTTCGTTTTCCAGCAGGAAGGGGTCCTCGCCGCAGCGCTCTAACAGGGCGGCGGCAGCGCCTTCGGGCAGGGTGGTGTCCTGCGCCTTGGCCCGGTCGATCAGCATGACCTTGAGCTCATAGGGTTTCGGCTTTGCCAGTTCTTCGGCAAAGCCGATTTTTTTGCACGCGGCGATCAGCTTCTGGGCCCGCTTTCCGGTCTTGAGCTTCCCGCGTTCCAGCGGGAAGACGCTGCCCAGCACGGCCACGGCGTTCTCCAAGCCTTCCAGCGTCCCGCACAGCTCGTCGAGGTCCTTGTCGCTATAGGCGGCGGGGTCGAGCTCCGGTAGCACGACGACGCGCCGGGTGCCGAAAAAGGAGATGGTGCCCGCCGCCATGATGAGCTGCTCCAGCTCCGGTGCCGCACCGTCCAGCACGGTGGCCTCTTCGCCGCTGTCCGCTGAGAGGACCCGCACGGCGGCAGCCACGGCCTGACGCACGAGATACCGCTCGCTGGAATAAAAATAGTAGACCGGGCAGCCGCTGTCCGCCAGCTGCCGGAGTTTTGCTTCCGTTGCCAAAAAAGAACCTTCTTTCGTGGGTGCGGGCTTTTTTGCGGCCCGCGGATGCCGGAGAAATCCGTACCGTTAGTGTACCTGAGTTGGGCGGCGTTGTCAATCCGCCCTGCGGTCTGATACCGAAAAAAATGCCGCACAGGGGCTTTTCCTAGGGTAAAAAACATGATATACTGAACTTGATTTTCGAAAACTGCTGAAGACGGTTAAAACCAGCGGACAAGTACGTCCTGCCCGGAAAAACGAAAGGAAGCCGTCTGAAGTGAAAGGATGGACCGCCTACGAAACGCCCCAAACTGACTTTGCAGCTCCAATATAACTCCCCCCTGATCCTGACCTTTTTTCTGCTATCGCTGGCAGTGTTCTTCCTCGGCCAGTGGACGAACGGCTGGACGACCATGCACCTGTTCTGCGTCTACCGCTCGTCGCTGAAGGATCCGCTGTTCTATGTCCGCCTGTTCGGGCATGTGCTGGGCCACGCAAGCTGGGACCATTTCCTGAACAATATGCTCCTGCTCCTCGTCATCGGCCCGCCGATGGAAGAAAAGTACGGCAGTGTTCCCCTGTTGGAAGGCATCGTCTTCACGGCGCTGGTGTCGGGCGTGCTGCAATGCGCCCTCTTCCCCCGCACGGCCCTGTTGGGGGCCTCCGGCATCGTCTTCATGCTCATCATGCTGGCGTCGCTGTCCGGCTTTTCGGGCGGCATCCCGGTCACGATGCTGCTGGTGGCTGCCCTCTACCTCGGCCAGCAGGTGTATGATGTCCTTTTCGTCCACGACAACGTGGCCAACTTCATGCACATCGTGGGCGGCATCTGCGGCACCGGCTTCGGCTATGTCTACGCCCTGCGCCCCAAAAAGCGGAAGTCAGCGGCCTACAAAGCCTCCGGCAAGCCCGGCCTGAAATTCGAAAAGACCTCCCGGCGGAAAAGCCGGTAAACGAAAAACGCCCCTTCTGCATCGTAGAAACGTGCAGAAGGGGCGCTGTTTTTTGTCCGATGAAGCTTACAGAGTCTTACAGAACTCCTTGAGGTAGGCACGGAATGCCTCGCCGATCTCCGGGTGCTGCAATGCCAGCTCGACCTGCGCCTCTGCGACCTTGAGCTTGTTGCCCATGTCGTAGTGCTTGCCGGTGAATTCCACCGCGGTCATGCCGCCGTAATTGCGGGCATACTCGGCCATGGCGTCGGTCAGCTGGATCTCGCCGCCTGCGCCGGGCTTGGTGTGGGCGAGGATGTCGTAGATCTCCGGGGTCAGCAGGACGCGGCCCAGAATGGAGTAGTTGCTGAACTCCTGCCCTTTCTTGGGCTTCTCGATCATGTCATCCACGAAGAAATAGTTGTCGTGGATGGGGGTGGTCTTCAGGCTGCAATAGCGGCTCACGTCGGCCCAAGGCACGGCGGACACGCCCGCTGCCGGGCGGCCGAATTCCTCGTAAGCGCGGATGAGCTGGGCGCAGACCGGATCCTCGCCCCAGATGACATCGTCACCGTAGATGACCACGAAGGGGTCCTCACCGGTAAAGGCCTTCGCCATGCTGACCGCATGGCCGAGGCCGAGGGTCTGCTTCTGGCGGACGAAATAAATGTTGGCCATGTTGGAGATGCCGAGGCACTCTTCCAGCATTTTCTCCTTGCCGGGGGCAGTCAGCTTCTCTTCCAGCTCCGGAGCACGGTCAAAGTGGTCTTCGATGATGCTCTGGTTGCGGCCCAGAATGATCAGGATATCGGTGATGCCGGAGCGCACCGCCTCTTCCACGAGGTACTGGATGGCGGGCTTGTCCACGATGGGCAGCATACCCTTGGGCATGGCCTTGGTGGCGGGCAGCACGCGGGTGCCGAGGCCCGCAGCGGGGATGACGGCTTTCGTGACGTTCTTCATGATTCGTTCTCCTTCAAATATGTTTCAGGCTGGGTGCATCAGCCGTAAACCAGATTGATGAGGGCGTCCACATTGGGGCCCAGCAGCAGGGTGGCCGCACTGCCGACGACCATCAACAGCAAAAAGCAGCCGAACACGGCGGCAATGCTCACGCCGCCCTGTGCCGCCAGAACGGCTTTGCGCTGGGCTGCGTCCGGGAACTCGGCCCGGATGCGCCTGATCTTCTCGGCAGCGCTCTTGCGGTAGAGCCACTTGCCGTACATACCGCGCACGACCATCAGCAAAAAGCTCAGCGCCGAGCAGATGCGGGCCAGCAGGACCATGGTGGAGTCGCTGAGGGCCGGGGCCATCGTGCTGCCGGTGATCTGCATCAATTGCAGCAGGGTCGGCACCGCCAGCAGCAGTTCCGCCGCCAAGAAGCCGAAGGCCGGTTTCCACGCCTTGCGGTAGAAGAAATAGAACGGCCCGAACAGCAGCGCCGAAAAGCTCATGGAGACCTTGCTGTGGGCAAGCTGCATCCGGCAGTAGGTGTTCATATAGGCCGGGGATGCGGGGCCGATGTAGCTGGCCCAGTCCGCGCAGGGGATGCCGTCCATGGTTTCCTCTTTGCCGAAGGCTGCCTCATACGCCTGTTTCATGGGGTCTGCCGACGGGGTGCCGGTCTCCTGAAACTGGCGGTAGAAGCTGGAATAATCAAAGCTGCCCTCGCCGGGGTCCTCGCTGCGGTCGGCGGGCTCTTCGGCCCCCTCCGGCGGCAGCACCGCGCCGCAGCAGCGGCAGTGCTCTTCGCTGCGCAAGGTCCGCTCGCCGCACGCCGGGCAGGTGCACAGCTCGGATTCCTGATACGGGAACTTCCACTCGTATCCGGCGGCATGGGCGGCGCTGTGGATGCAGCGGCCCAGTTTTTCGTAACAATCCCGGTGATACGGTGCGCCGCAGTCCGGGCAGACAACGATATCGTCCCGCAATGTCAGCGGCTTGCCGCAGCCCTCGCAGGGACAGCCATAATATTTTGGCATAATTTCCTCCCATAATGGTACTTGATGCTATTATACTCCCTTCCCGGAGAAAAGAAAAGGTGAAAATCTTCAAATTTCCAGCACGATGATGATTTTTCCTCTTTACTTTATCATGAATTCCCGGTATACTAATGAAGTATCTGTGTATAAACTGTATCTTTTTGCGAGGTATATGAGAATATGATCACGACCGAAGAACTGAAAGTGAAGCTGGCCGAATACGGCACAGCGGTGAAGGACCTCGAGGAGGCTCTCGCCATCGAGGCTTCCCGCAAGCGTGTGCAGGAGCTGGAGCACACCATGTCCCGCCCCGGCTTCTATGACGACGCCGAGCTGAGCAAGAAGGTGTTCGACGAGGTGGGCGACCTGCGCGGCAAGCTGAACCGCTTTGAAAAGCTGCAGGGCCTGTACGACGACGCCGAGACCATGCTGGAAATGCTGGACGAGGAGTACGACCCTGACATGATCCCCGAAGCCGAGGAGGCCGTCAACACCGTGGAAAAGGCGGTGGACGAGCTGCAGCTCATGACGATGCTGAACGGCGAGTACGACCACAGCAACGCCATCCTGACCTTCCACGCCGGCACCGGCGGCACCGAGGCGCAGGACTGGGCCGAGATGCTCTACCGCATGTACAACCGCTGGGCCGCTGCCCACGGCATGACCGTGGAAGTGCTGGACTATCAGGACGGCGACGAGGCCGGCCTGAAGAGCGCTTCCATGATGGTCAAGGGTGCCAACGCCTACGGTCTGCTCAAGAGCGAGAACGGCGTGCACCGTCTGGTCCGCGTCTCCCCCTTTGACGCCAACGCCCGCCGCCAGACCAGCTTCGCTTCGCTGGAAGTCATGCCGGAGCTGGACAACACCATTCAGGTGGACATCCGCCCCGAAGACATCGAGATGCAGGTCTACCGCTCCTCCGGTGCCGGCGGCCAACACATCAACAAGACCTCTTCTGCTGTCCGTCTGATCCACAAGCCCACCGGCGTCGTGGTCAGCTGCCAGACCCAGCGCAGCCAGTTCCAGAACCGCGACTACGCGATGGAAATGCTGAAGGCAAAGCTGTATCAGATCGCCCAGCAGCAGCACATGGACAAGATCGAGGATATCAAGGGCGTCCAGAACGAGATCGCATGGGGCCACCAGATCCGCAGCTACGTCTTCATGCCCTACACGATGGTCAAGGATCACCGCACCAACTACGAGACCGGCAATGTGGATGCTGTTATGGACGGCGACCTCGACGGTTTCATCTTTGCTTACCTCAAGGCCGCCAGCCGTGGGGAGCTGCAAGATACCTGATCTGCCCGAACCAAAAAGCGCCCGCACTTCGCGAGAAGTGTGGGCGCTTTTTTCCTTCATAAGAAAAAAATAGACCTCATCTTTTTGATGAAGTCTATTTTTCATTAGCCGCTTAACTTAATGGCATTGCGCAAGCGGCGAAGCCCATTTTGTCGAGCACGGACAATTCGGTGCGCAGTCTGCCCTCAGGATGGGCAGGCTGCACATCATTTCAGCACAAGTTCATCTGCCAGCGCATCCATCTGCGCCTTGGCCATGTCATTGGCGGCGGAACGGATGGTGACGACATTCTCGCAGACGGTGATGTTCTTCATGCCCTCCAGTTCGGCGCGCATGAGCTTGGCCGCCATGGGGGCCCACGTGCCGTTCTCCATCAGGCCGACGGTGCGGCTCTGGAAGTTCTTGGTCTTGAGGTGGGCCAGCAGATTTTCCATCGGCGGGAAGAGGAAGCCGTCGTAGGTGGCACAGGCCAGCACGATCTTGCCGCAGCGGAAGGCTTCGGTCACGGCGTAGGAGACGTCGGTGCGGGTCAGATCCATCTCCACGACCTTGGCTCCCTTGGCGCGGAGCCTTTCGGCCATGAGGTGTGCGGCCTCGCGGGTGTGGCCGTGGATGGAGGCGCTGGCGACGAGGACCTTTTCCGGCTCCTCGGCCTTGTAGCTGGACCACATATCGTAGTAGGCCAGATACTTGCTCAGGTCTCCGGTCAGGACCGGGCCGTGGAGAGGGCAGATGGTCTGGATGTCCAGCGCGGCCGCCTTTTTCAGCAGGGCCTGAACCTGCGGGCCGTACTTGCCCACGATGTTCAGGAAGTAGCGGCGGGCCTCGCTGGCCCAATCGGCGTTTGCATCGTATTTTGCCACGGCGCCGAAGCGGCCGAAGCCGTCGGCGGAGAAGAGGACCTTCTCGGTGGACTCGTAGCTGACCATGACCTCCGGCCAGTGGACCATGGGGGCAAAAACGAAGGTCAGGGTGTGGGCACCCAAGCTCAGGCTCTCGCCGTCCTTGACCACAACGCGGCGGTCCTTGGCGATGGCGTCGGCCCCGAAGAACTGCTCCATATACAGGAACGTCTTGGCGTTGCCCACCACCTGCATCTCCGGGTAGAGCGCGGCAAGCTTGGCGATGTTGGCACCGTGGTCCGGCTCCATGTGGGAGACGACGAGGTAATCGGGGGCTGCGCCGCCCAGTGCCTCGGCCAGATTTTCCAGCCACGGGTCGGTGGCGCGGGCATCCACCGTATCGAGGATCGCGGTCTTTTCGTCCCGGATGACATAGGAGTTGTAGCTGACGCCCGTGGGCACGGGGTACTGGCTCTCAAACAGGTCGATGGTGGTATCATCCACGCCGATGCCCAGAATGGCATCGCTGATCTTTTTCACGCTCATAGAAGACAACCTTTCTCTGATTTTATCGTTTTTCCGGCGAACCGGAAGTTTTTACTAAGAACCGTTCTTAGTATAGCACAAGGATACCCACATTGCAAGCAGTTGCTGCCCGTGGCCGCGGAGCCCGGACGTTTCCGACTGGCTGAAACTTTATTCATCCAGCTCAGAGCTGACCGTCCTGCCAAGGGCTCCCACTCTGGGGGAGCTGGCCGCCGATAGGCGGACTGAGAGGGCTGTCCAGCTCCAGCAGCGTTGCCGCGCTCTCCTCGTCGAGGCTCTGCACGCTCCGCAGTTTCCGGCTGATGGCGCGGGTGCGCACGCCGATGAGGTTGTCCAGTTCCTCGTCGGTCTGGCGGAGGCGCTGCTGCATCTTGGCAAGGCCCTGCCCGAACTTGTCGAACTCGGTCTTCACCGCGCCCAGCAGCTGCCAGACCTCGCCGGAGCGCTTCTGGATGGCGAGGGTCTTGAAGCCCATCTGTAAGCTGTTCAGTAGAGCGGCCATGGTGCTGGGGCCGGCCACATTGACCTGATAATCCCGCTGCAGCACTTCCAGAAGCCCCGCGTTGACCACCTCGGCATACAGGCCCTCAAAGGGCAGGAAGAGGATGCCGAACGTGGTGGTATAGGGCGGCTCGACGTATTTTTCGTGGATGTCCTTGGCCTCGCTGCGCAGCACCAGTTCCAGCGCGTGCCGGGCGTTTTCCACGGCCTGTGCATTGCCGGAAGCCTGTGCGTCCTGCAAGTGGGCATAGGTGTCACCGGGGAACTTCGAATCGATGGGGAGCCAGACGGTGCCGCCGTCCACGCCCGGCATCTTGATGGCGTACTCGACCCGCTGGGTGCTGCCGGGGATGGTGGCCACGTTCGTTTCGTACTGCTCCGGGGCGAGGATCTCTTCGAGGATAGCTCCCAATTGAATTTCACCCAGAATGCCGCGGGTCTTGACGCCGGAGAGCACCTGCTTCAGCCCGCCCACATCCGCCGCAAGGCTCTGCATCTCGCCGAGGCCCTTGTACACCTGTTCGAGCTGGGCGTTCACGGCCTTGAAGCTCTCGGTCACCCGCTTCTGCAAGGCGTCCTGCAATTGCTCATCGACGGTGCGGCGGATTTCATCCAGCTTGCGGGTGTTCTCGGCTTGGAGGGCCGTCATGCTGTCGGCCAGCGTCTTGCGCAGCTCTTCGAGCTTCTGGGTGTTGGCCGCTTCCAGCGACTGCAAGCGCCGTTCCAGAATCTGCTGCTGGCCGTTCTGCCCTTGGGCGAGGGTGGTGCTCATGTTCTGCACGGCGGTCTGTAATGTCTCGCTCACGCTGCGGATGGCGGTGTAGTTCTGCTCCGCCAGCGCGGCCTGTTGGGCCGCAAGATCTTTGGCCTGTGCGTCGAACTGCTGCTGCATCCAGCGCTTGAGTTCCTCATTGTTCTGCGCGGCATTCTGCTTTTTGCCGGTGCGCCAGAGCACCACGGCCAGTTCCAAGCAGATGGCAACGAGCAAAAGGGTATAAAGTCCTGCCAGATATTCCATTCGGTTCTCCTGATCTGAAACATTGAAAATGCGGGTCCCGCCGTACTGGGTGGGACCCGGTTTAAGGTCTTATTCTTCCAAAAGTTCGTAGTCCACCAGCTCTTTGCGAGTGTCGAGGGCATCGCCGTAAAGGCCCACGCCGTCCACTTCGCATTCGCCGGACTGGTTGTCGTAGGGGTCGGAGCGGAAACCGGTCATGGGCGGGTCAAAAGGCGCTTCGAAGGCGCGGTTTGCCACCATGCGGCCGGTGTCCAGACTGCCGAAGTAGTGGCGGCGCATGGTCTCGTCCCCCAGCCGCGCCATGGAGGCGCCAAAGGAGCAATCGGCGTACATCCAGCCCTTCGGTGCGATGTAGAACATGGCCCAGTCGTGGCAGCCGACCCCGGTGAGGGAAACGGACAGGCCGCTCTGCCACTGGGCCGGGATGCCTACGATGCGGCAGAGGGTGATGAAGGTCAGCGCCATGATGCCGCAGTCGCCCCGGCGGTCCCGCGCGCAGCGGTCGGGCAGACACTCCTGCACGAAGTAGGCGGGCTGGTAGTGGTAGCGGACGTTCAGGGTAACGTAATCATAGATGCGCTTGGCCTTTTCCGCCGGGTCAGTAATGCCGTCGGTCAGTTGATGGGCCAGCGCTTTCAGGTAGGGCGTAAAGACGATGTGGGGTGCTTCCTCCCCGGTGTCGAAGGTCGGCTGCTCTGCGTCGGGGGTGAAGTCCAGCGGGTCGGTATAAGCAGCCGTCTCACGGTAGCGGTACTGCACGCCGAAGCGGCGGTTCTCGGTAAGGTCGGCCTCCCAGTACACGGTGCGCTGGGGCGCATTTTCGTCCGCAATGCGGGCGGGCGGCTCGGTGAGATCAAGCAGCTCGATCTCGCTCTGGGAAAGGCACGCCGCCGGGATGGGCAGCCACGCCCGGACATGGACGCTGCTCCGCCCTTCCGCCTTGGCCTTTGCCAGCGCTTCGGCAAAAGCTTCGTCCGACATGCCGACGCTGGCGCGCAGGGTGATGCGGGCGCTGGCGTTGCCGGTCTGCTCCATCTGCTCGTGCTGGCGGCGGCGGAACTCCCGCGCGGCGGTGTTCGGCGCGGGCGGGTCCAGCTGCCGGGCCGCAAGGTCGGCATGGGTGGTCAGCAGCGTTTCGGCGAAGCGGTCGAGGTAGTGCTTTTCCCCTTCCACGAACCGCCAGTCCACCCGGCCATGCTTGACGAGCTGGCGGAACTCCTCGGCGGTGAAGTCCTTCACCAGCCCCTGCATCCGGGCTACGGCCTCGGCCTCGGTGTAGCAGTATTCTGCCGGGAGGCGGCGCATCATCTCCCGCTGAGCCAGCATCGCTTCCCGCAGCGCCTCCACGCCCTGCGGCGTCGGGTTCTGGGGCAGCGGGCCGCCCACCGGGTCAAGCCCTTGGCTGCGGGGGCTGTTCTGGGTGTCGGTCCAGTCCTCAGCCAGATATTCGTCGATCCGCTCAATGGCCTCTTGGTAATAGCCCGCGGCCTTCAGCCGCTCCACATCGTCCGGCAGCCCTGCGTTCAGGCTGCGGAATGCCTTGTTCTGATCCTTCATCGAACCATTCCTTTCTTTTTGCTTTCGTCGTTATGCGGCGGGCTGCTGTGCCGTCTTCTGCGCCACCTGTTCTTCCCAGAACGCCGCCGCGTCGTACAGCCAGCCGTCGGCATCCGTTCCGGTGCCGATGCCGCTGACATGGGGTGCATGGTCATACACGATATACTTGTGCGGCACATTGTGTGCTGCAAGGGCTGCTTCCAACACCGGTTCCTGCTGGGCTGCGTTTAGAGCAAACAGCGTGATGTCGTCCTTCCCATGCCAGTGGTACGTGGCCGGGAAATCGTCGGTGACATAATCCGAAACATTCATTGTGTAATAGCGAGGCTCCCGGATGCCGGGGTCCTGCAAAAAGCGGTATGCCCCTTTCACCAGCGTCATATTGTTGACCGGATATCCCAGCAGCAGCGCCGCCGGTTTCGGAACCTGATAATTTTTGTATCCTACCGCGTCGGAGCCGAACAGCCCGGTCAGATGCCCGCCCATCGAATACCCCACGATGGCGTAGTTTTCCGGCTGGATGGCGAACTCTGCGGCATGTTCCGTGATGTACTGCACCGCCCGGCCGATGTCCTCCAGCGGGGCGTTATCCCCTGCATCCGTCCAAATGCGGTAGCGCAGCACGAAGACAGCATACCCCATTTCGTGCAGCTGCCACGCAGTGCATGCCCCCTCTTCCAGCTCAGCGCTCTCGTTCCAGCCGCTGCCGGGGATGACGAGGGCATACTTCGCGCCCGCCTCCTTGGCCGGGAAATAGAACAGTGCCGTCTTCGCCTTGGTGGAGTCCTGCGCGATCTCATCCATTGTGTAGAACAGGTGGGTCACCTTGACGCCTGCGTTGTAATTTTCGATGACGAGGTTCATGCCGTCGGCGCTGCCTTGGGCCACATAGCGGTTGGTGTACTGTTCCAGCGTGGTTCGTTCCCACAGGCGCTGGCCCGGCGGGCAGTCCTTATCCTGCGAATAGGTATAAAAGCCGGAGTCCGCGATGCTGGGGTTCTCCCGCAGTTCTTTCATGGTGGTCTGCGGGGTGATGTTGGCTTCCCCCTTCTTGCCTTCGGCGAAGGCGGGCAGGGCCAGCACCACCAGCAGGGCCAGCGTGGCCGCCAGCACCCGGCCGGTTCGTGTTTTCTGCATCTTGTGTTTCCACTTCCTTTTTTCGTTTTATGGGGCGGTGTGCGCTTCCCAGAACGCAACCGCTTCCTTGATCCAGCCCTCGGCGTCAGTTCCTTCCCCGATGCCGACGCCGTGTTGGGCGCAGCGGTAGACGTGCTCCTGATAGGGCACGCCGTTCGCCGCCAGCGCCTGTTGCAGTGCGGGGCCCTGCTGCCAATAGTTGAACGCCATCAGCATCACATCGTTCCGCGCGTACCAGAAATACGTGGGCGGGTAATCCGCATCTATGCAGTCGGAGATGTTATTATCGTAATAGCGGCGGCCGTCGCCGTGGGTATCCAGCAGCAGGTGGTAGATCGGTTTTGCCTCATAAAAGTTGTTGATGGGGTAGACCAGCAGCAGCACACCGGGCTTGGGCACATTGTAGTTCCGGTAGCCCAGCTCCTTGCCGCAGAACACCCCCGTGATCTGCCCGCCGGAGGAATAGCCCAGCAGGGCGTAGTCCTCGGTGCGGACGCCGAAGGTCTCGGCGTTGGCGGTGATGAACTGGATGGCCCGGCCAAGGTCTTCCAGCGGGGCGTTGTCCTTGGCCTCCTTGCCGATGCGGTAGCGCAGCGCGAACACCGCGTAGCCCCGCTGGTGCAGCTCCCATGCCGTCGAAACGCCGCCCCGCATCTCGCCGCTGTAGAACAGCGCATTGCCGGAAAGCACCACCGCGTACTTCGCGTTGGGCTGTTCCGCCGGGAAATAATACAGCTCCACATGGTCGCGGCTCTTGTCCTGCGCGATCTCCTCCGGGGTGAAGAGCTTATAGGTGATCTGCGTGCCCGCGTTGTAGGTCTCGATGATGAAATTCATCCCGGCCACGCAGCTGTTGACCGACTGCTTGCCGATGACCTGCTGCAGGGTGTCGTTGTCCTTGCTGTTCTGCAAAAAGCCGCAGTCCCGCTCCCAGACGTACACATAGGTGTACAGCCCGGAGCCTTTGATGCTGGGGTTCTCCCGCAGTTCTTTCATGGTGGTCTGCGGGGTGATGTTGGCTTCCCCTTTCTCCCCTTCCGCAAAAGCGGGCAGGGCCAGCACCGCCAGAAGGGCCAATGCAGCCAGCAGGATGCGCAAAGTTCGATTCCGGTTCGTCATGTACGGTTTCCTTCTCTGTTATTCAGCGGTCTGGGCTTCCCAGAAGGCAGCGGCGTCGTCGAGCCAGCCTTCTGCATCGGTGCCGTAACCGAGGCCGATGCCGTGGGCGGCATTGTTGTAGACCGTGCGCTGGTGGGGCACGCCGCTTTCCGTCAGAGCCTTTTCCAGCGCGGGGCCCTGCTCAGAGTAGATGAGCAGCTTCAGGGTGTTGTCGTTCTTGCCGTACCAGAAATACGTCGGCGGGTAATCCGCATCCACGCTGCCGGAGATGGTATTATCATAGTACCGGGTCGCGCAGACGGCGGGATCCATGACCAGCCTATAGAAAGGCCGCGCCTCGTTGAAATCGTTGATGGGGTAAGCCAGCAGCAGGGCACCGGGCTTGGGCACCTTATACTTCTGGTAGCCCAGCTCCCTGCCGCAGAACAGGCCCAGCAGGTGCCCGCCGGAGGAGTAGCCCAGCAGAGCATAGTTCTCGGTCTGGACGTCGAACACCTTGGCGTGCTCGGTGATGAACTGCACGGCCCGGCCGATGTCGTCCAGCGGGGCGTTGTCGCTGGCGTTCTGGAAGACGCGGTAGCGCATCGTAAAGACGGCGTAGCCTTTTTCGTGGAGCTCATAGGCCGTGGAGATGCACTCCTTCAGCTCGGCGGTGCGGGTGCTGATGTTGCCGGAGAGCACCAGCGCATACTTGGCATTGGGGGTCTTGGCGGGGAAATAGTTCAGCTCTGCGACCTCCTTGGTGGGGTCGGCAGCGATCTCCTCGTCCGAATAGAGCTTGTAGGTGACCTGACGGCCCGCTTCGTAGTTTTCCACCGCGAGGTTCAGGCCCGCCGCGCTGGCTTCGGCGTTCTCGCTGCCCACAAACTCTGCCAGCGTCTGTTTGTTGTAGTAATAGGTCTGCAGGGGCTTGATATCCCGGAACTTGGAGTTGGTCCAGATGCCCGCCCCCTGAACGCCGGGGTCCGAGCGGATCTCGCCCATCGTGGTCTCGGTGGTGATGGTGCCCGCCGCAAACGCAGACAGCGCCAGCGTCATCATCAGGCCAAGACCGCACAGCGCCGCTGCCAGCTTCGTTCTCTTTTTCATGAGTACGCTCCTTTGCTGCCGCCCGGATTGCATTTTTCCGCGAAGTGGTCTATAATGATTTCCTACACGGGCGAATACAGCCCAAACTATTTATTCTATTGTATCACAACCGATCCTTTTCGGAAAGGTTTCTGCCATAAAAAAGGAGCAGGTCATCGTCGGCTGCGACGCCCACGCGCCGGAAAAGCCGGACGCGGTGCCCCTGCTGCGGGAAAAGCAGTCCTGTCTGCGCAGCCTCGGCATCAAAGTGCTGGGTTCTCTGCCCGGCCCCGTCTGAGCCGTTGTACTTTGCCGAAAAGTCTGCTATACTGAAGCTGTCAGAAGGAATTTTGTGAGGGAAATGCGGAGCATTGCGGCTCCGGTCAGGGGAACGTATGAACGAGATCACAGTCCGGCCCATGACGCCGGAAGATTGGTCCGCAGTCGCCAAGATCTATCTGGAAGGCATTGCCACCGAGCACGCCACCTTCCAGACCGACTGCCCTCCTTATACCGCGTGGGATGCCTCCCACACCAAGGAATGCCGCCTTGTGGTGGTGGATGACGGCGTGCTGGCCGGGTGGGCCGCCCTGCACCGGGTAGACCCGCGCTGGTGCTACCGGGGCGTGGCCGAGATCAGCATCTACATTGGTGAGCGCTTCCGGGGCCGGGGGCTGGGTTCCCAGCTTCTGACCGCTCTCTGCCAAGAAGCCGAGGAGGCCGGGTACTGGACGCTGCAATCCACCGTCCTGCAGGACAACGCCGCCTCCAAGGGGCTGCACCTGAAATGCGGCTTCCGCCTTGTGGGCCGCCGTGAGCGGATCGCGCGGGACTGCCACGGCCGCTGGCTGGACACCTTTTTGATGGAACGCCGCTGCAAGGACGATGAGCCTTCCGGCTACCGGAAACTGTAACGAAAACTGAGCAAAGGGCTGTTGCAAATAACTCCCTCAGTCACGGCTTCGCCGTGCCAGCTCCCTCTCGGAGGGAGCCTTGGCGTAACGGCAAACTGTGAAAGCCTCCCTCTCAGAGGGAGGTGGCATCGCGTCAGCGATGTCGGAGGGAGTTTTGCAACAGCCCCTTTTTATCGCACTTCACCCTGCACAAAGGAGGCCGGGAGTTCTCCACCGTTTCTTGGTATAAGCGCCGAAGAGTGTTAATCTTTTTTGACACCCCTTGCAATTCCTAGAAAGTTGGTATAGTATAGGGGTCGAGAGTTATCCTACCGCGCCACTCGGAATTGAGAGTGCGTGCGGTGTTGCGTTACAAGGAGGTAGATCCTATGAGCAGTCCCCTGCTGGAAGTCAAAGATTTACAGGTCACGGTCGGCGAGGAGCAGAAGGTGCTTCTGGACGGCCTGAACCTGACCGTCAACCCCGGCGAGACCCATGTTCTGATGGGCCACAACGGCGCGGGCAAATCCACCCTGATGAGCGCCCTGATGGGCGACCCCCGCTATACCGTCACCCGCGGCAGCATTGTTTTCCGCGGGCAGGATGTGACCCACGAGAGCGCGGACGTCCGCGCAAAGCTGGGCATGTTCCTTTCCTTTCAGACGCCGGAGGAGATCCCCGGCATCACGCTGGAAAATTTCCTGCGCACCGCACAGGGTGCCATCACCGGCAAGCCCGTCAAGGTCTTCGCCTTCCGCAAGGAGCTGGCACAGCAGATGGAGGCCCTTGGCATGGACCCCAGCTATGCCGAGCGCTACCTGAACGTGGGCTTCTCCGGCGGCGAGAAGAAGAAGAGCGAGATCTTGCAGCTCCTCATGCTCAAGCCGAAGCTGGCATTGCTGGACGAAACGGACTCCGGCCTTGACGTGGACGCCGTAAAGACCGTGGCGCAGGGCGTCCGCGCTTACCACAACGAGGAGAACGCCCTCCTCATCATCACCCACAACGCCAAGATCCTTGAGGGCCTGAAGGTGGATTTTGTGCATGTGCTGGACGATGCCCGCATCGTGCGCACCGGCGATGGCAGCCTTGTGAACGAGATCATCGAGGAGGGCTTCCACGCGCTGAAGGAGGACGAAGCGAAATGAGAGCCTTTGAGACCGAAAAGACCGATGTTGCCGAAGTGGACCGCAGCATTTACGACATCAAGGACGCCGCAAACGCCGCCTTTGAGGTAAATTCCGGCCTGACACCCGACATCGTGGCCCAAATTTCCGAGGAAAAGCACGACCCGGAGTGGATGCGTGGGTTCCGCCAGAAGAGCCTTGCAATTTACAACAAGATGCCGGTGCAGAACTGGGGCCCTTCCATCGAAGGGCTGGATATGCGCAATATCGTCACCTACGTCCGCCCCAACACCGAGATGCGGGGCAAGTGGAGCGAGGTGCCGGAGGACATCAAGAACACCTTTGAGCGCTTGGGCATCCCCAAGGCCGAGCGGGCTTCGCTGGCCGGCGTGGGGGCGCAGTACGACTCCGAGGTGGTCTACCACAACGTCAAAGCCGAGGTGGCCGCGCAGGGCGTCGTCTACACCGACATGGAAAGCGCCCTCACCGGCCCCTACGCCGACATGGTCAAGAGCCACTTCATGAAGCTGGTGCCCCCCACCGACCACAAGTTCGCGGCCCTGCACGGGGCGGTGTGGAGCGGCGGCTCCTTCGTGTACGTTCCCGCCGGGGTGCATGTGGAGATCCCGCTGCAATCCTACTTCCGCCTGAACGCCCCCGGTGCGGGCCAGTTCGAGCACACCCTCATCATCGTGGATCAGGGTGCCTACCTCCACTTCATCGAAGGCTGCTCGGCCCCGAAGTACAATGTGGCCAACCTCCATGCGGGCTGCGTGGAAATTTACGTGGGCGAGAACGCCCGTGTCCGCTACTCGACCATTGAGAATTGGTCAAAGAACATGTACAACCTGAACACCAAGCGCGCCAAGGTGGAAAAGGGCGGCACGATCGAATGGGTCTCCGGTTCCTTCGGCTCCCATACCTCCTGCCTCTACCCCATGAGCATTCTGGCGGGCGAGGGTGCCCGGATGGAGTTCACCGGCATCACCTTTGCGGGTGCCGGACAGGACCTCGACACCGGTGCCAAGGTGGTCCACGCGGCCCCCAACACCAGTTCCCACATCACGACGAAGTCCATCGCGCGGGACGGCGGCATCTCGAACTTCCGCAGCTCCGTCACGGTGCTGCCGGGCGCGAAAAACAGCCGCAGCGCCGTCTCCTGCGAGAGCCTGATGCTGGACGACCGCTCCCGCTCCGACACCATCCCGGAGATGGACATCCGCTGCGACGCGGTGGATGTGGGCCACGAAGCCAAGATCGGCCGCATCAGCGAGGAAGCGGTCTTCTACCTGATGAGCCGCGGCATGAGCGAAGAGGATGCCCGCGCCCTCATCGTGGGCGGTTTTGCAGAACCCATTGCCAAGGAGCTGCCCGTGGAGTACGCGGTGGAGATGAACAACCTCATCCACCTCGAAATGAAGGGCAGCATCGGCTGAAAGGAGGGCCGGAAGTGTTATGAATGACTTGAACATGAATCGTCTGCCGGTTCCTACTTGGAACCAGTGCGGCGTCAACAGCGCTCCCAAAGCAGCAGCGCTGCCGGAGATCCCCGGCGACGACTGGGGTGAAGCGAACATCGCCTTCACTCTGCCCGCCGGGGTCGGCGAAGCCGAGAACGACTTCACCGCCTTTTCGGAGAGCGGCATGGGCGAGGCCGTCGATACCTATCTGCTGGAAAATGCCACCGTCCGCCATGCGCTGACGGTGGCCGAAGATACCAAGGTGGAAGCGCCCGCCCTCTTTGAGGTCACGCTGGACGCTGCCCACCCCAACGCCCTGAGCGTCCTTTCCGTGGACGCCAAGGCGGGCAGCAGCCTGACCGTGGTGCAGGTGGTGCGGGGCGACGCTGAAAACGGTGCCGCCGCTTCCCTCACCCGCATTCGCGCGGGCGAGAACGCCCACGTCAAGCTGGTGCAGGTGCAGCTGCTGGGCTCTCACGCCCGCCGCTGGAACGCCGTCGCCATCGAGGAAGCCAAGAGCGCCAAGGTGGAGCAGGTGCGCATCGAGCTGGGCGGTGCCCTCTCGGCATGCGGTGCCAAGGCACAGCTCGCCGCTTCCAAGAGCGAGTACGACCTTGATGCCGTCTACTTCGGCAGCGGCAACGCCGTGCTGGATCACAACGATGTCTCCGTTCACACCGCCAAGGACACCCTGTGCGAGATGCACACCGCCGGCGTCCTGACCGGCCATGCCGATAAGATCCTGCGCGGCACCATCGACTTCCGCCGGGGTGCCAAGCGCGGCGTCGGCCACGAGAGCGAGGATGTGCTGCTGTTCAGCCCCGCCGCCCGCAACCGCACCGCGCCGCTGATCCTCTGCGGCGAAGAAGAGGTCGAGGGCCAGCACGCTGCCTCCATCGGGCGGCTGGATGAGGCCAAGCTCTACTACCTGCGCTCCCGCGGCCTTTCCGAGGAACAGGCACGCCGCCTGATGGTGGACGCCCGCTTTGCCCCGGCCATTGAAAAGATCCCCCTCGCGGCGCTTCGGGACGAAGTGCGCGAGGCGGCAGCAAGGAGGCTCGACGATGCAGAATCCATGGATTAAGGATTTCCCGATCCTGAGCGCCGACGAAAACGGCACCCGGCTCGTTTATCTGGACAGCGCCGCCACCACCCAGCACCCCACGCAGGTGCTGGACGCCGTGACCCGCTACTACACCCACGACAACGCCAACCCTCACCGGGGCGTGTATGACCTCGCTATGCGGGCCACCGACGCCCACGAGGGGGCCCGGCACCGGGTAGCCCAGTTCTTCCACGCGGAGGACGATGAGATCGTCTTCACCCAGAACACCACCGAGTCCCTGAACCTTGTGGCCTACAGCTACGGGCTCCACTTCCTGCACGCAGGCGACGAGATCGTGATCTCGGTCGCGGAGCACCATTCCGACCTCGTGCCGTGGCAGCGGGTGGCCGAGGCCACGGGCGCAGCCCTCGTGTACCTCTACCCCGGCCCGGACGGCCACCTGACCACCGATGAGCTGGACCGGAAGATCACCGCCAAGACCAAGCTCGTGGCCATCGGCATGGTGTCCAACGTATTGGGGCTGCGGGCCCCGGTGGAAGAGATCGTGGCCCGCGCCCACGCTGTCGGAGCCGTCGTGGTGCTGGACTGCGCCCAGAGCGCGCCCCACATGCCCGTGGACGTGAAGGCGCTGGACGTGGATTTCGCGGCCTGTTCCGCCCACAAGCTCTACGCCCCCATGGGCATGGGCGCCCTCTACGCCCGCAGGGAGCTGCTGGACAAGATGCCCCCCTTCCTCAGCGGCGGCGACATGATCGGCGCGGTCCATGAGCACAGCGCCACATGGGCCGAGGGCCCCCGCAAGTTTGAGGCAGGCACCCGGAACGTGGGCGGCGAGGTGGGCTTTGCCGCCGCGCTGGACTACATCGACCACATCGGCTGGCAGACCATGATGGATCACGAGCACGCCCTGCTGGAGCGGATGCTCAAGGGCATGGCCGATATGCCGTGGCTGACCGTGTACGGGGACCCCACCGCCGCCAAGCGGTTCGGCGTGGTGTCCTTCAATGTGCAGGACGTCCACCCCCACGACGTCGCCACCATTCTGGATGCGGGCGGCGTGGCCATCCGGGCCGGGCACCACTGTGCCCAGCCCCTGATGGACTTCCTCGGTATCGGCTCCTGCTGCCGCGCCAGCGTGGCCATCTACAACACGCCGGAAGACATCGACGCGCTGCTGAATAATCTCGAAAATGTACGAAAGGTGATGGGTTTATGAATCTGAACGAGCTTTACACCCAGATCATTACCGAAAACAGCCGCAGCAAGGAGAACCGCCACCCCGTCGAGGGGGCCACCCACAGCCTTGAGGGCGTCAACCCCAGCTGCGGCGACGACATCACCCTTCAGCTGCGGGTCAAGGACGGCGTCATTGAGGACGCCGGGTTCATCGGCACCGGCTGCGCCATCTCCCAAGCGTCGGCCTCCCTGATGATCGACCTCGTGAAGGGCCGCACCGTGGAGGACGCACGCCGCCTCATCGGCCTGTATTTTGATATGATCAAGGGCAAGATCACCCCGGAGCAGCTCGACGACCTCGAAGATGCCGCCGCGCTGCAGGGCATCGCCCATGTTCCCGCCCGCGTCAAGTGCGCGGTCCTCGCGTGGCACACGCTGGAGGAAGCGCTGGACGGCGAAGGCACGATTGAATCGAAGTAAGGTTTCCCTTCTACGCAAAAACTCCCGGACGAAGTGTCCGGGAGTTTTTCGTTTTAACGTACGATCTTACCAGAACCAATACCGCTTCTTGACCGCGATATAGGCGATCAGACAAGCGACGACCACTACACCGGCCCCGATGAAGAAGGTCCAGTTGATGCTGGTGAACCGCAGATTCTGGTTCGTCAGCAGGTACTCGCCCGCCACATCGGCGTGGAGAACGCCGTCCTTGTAGCTGTTCAGGAACTGCCACTTGCCGCTGACGCTGTTGTGCAGGTAGAGGCGGCTGTAGGCTGCATTCTCCCCGGTCAGGGCGATCTGCACCCCGCAGGGCATCTCGCCGCCGTCGTTCAGGGTAAAGCGGAGGCCGTTCTCGTCCGGCGTAAAGGTCAGCACGGTGGCGATCTCACTGGTGGTGTTGCGGATAGCGCTGCCGTCCACGGTCAGGGTGTAGTCCTTGGCGTTGAGCACGAGGGTGCGGCCCGTGGTGCGCAGGGCGTTGAGCATCTCGGTGGTGATCACCGGCACCTGCTCCTGCGGGTAGGAGATGGTGTCCGACGCCGCATTCTCGATGGCGTTCACGATGGGGTCGCCGTCGGCGGGTTCGGTGCCGTCGCCGTCGGCGGTGCCGCCGTTGCTGCTGGAAGACGCCGTGCGGTTGACGATGACCGTCACCGACGAAGAGACCGTGCCGTTGGAGACGACCACGGAGGTCGCACCGGTGGAAACGCCAGTAACAACGCCGCTGGCGCTGACGGTGGCGATGCTCTTATCGCGGCTGGTGAAGGTCAGGGACTGGGACGCCGTGGAGGGCGCCACCGAGCCGGTGATCTTGCCGGACGCGCCCGGCTTGAGCACGAGGTAGTTCGTGTTCAGGGAGAGAGACTCCGTCGCGCCGGTGCTGGAGCTGGGCGCCGCCACCACCGTGACCGTCGCCGAGCAGCTCACATCGCCGGTGGAAGCCGTGATGGTCGCTTTGCCGGGAGCGATGCCCGTCACCTTGCCGAAGTTGTTGACGGTGGCCACGCTGGGGTCGGAAGAAGTCAGCGTCACATCGATGTAATTTGCCGCCGTAGTGGGCAGGACCGCCAGCGAGACGTTGGTGTGATCGCCCACCGCGATGGTGCTGGACGCCAGCGTGATGTCCATCTCGGTGGCGATCATTGTGCTGTCGGGCTGGGTGGTGATGGCATAGGTGCAGCTCACGCCGCCGCAGGTGGCCGTGATCTGGGCCGTGCCGAGGCCGACGGCCTGTACCACGCCGTCCTCCGTCACCGAGACGATGTTCGGGTTATCGGAAACGTAGCTGACGCCGTTGCGCTTCGCGGCCTTGGCGGGGGTGACCACCGGCGAAAGCTGCTGCGCAGTGCCCACGGTCATGGAGGCGGCATAATCGCCGGTCTCCACGCTCTCGGTGGCGACGGCGCTCCACGGGAAGGTGATGGCCGCGGGGGCAGAAATGGGGCTGGCGGCTGTGGCGGGCAGCGCGGCCCCTGCGGCCAGCAGGGTGAGCAGCGCGGCGCTTACGGCCAACTGTTTCGGGTTCAATTTCATTCTATCGTACCTCTTTGGGCGTTGGTTTACGGACGCTGTTTAACGGAACAAAACGCCCAGAGCCTCCATCACGTAGTCGAAGTAAGTCAGCTCGTCGTACTCGACACGGGCGGTCACGCTCATGCCGTTGGCCAGATCGACCTTGTCGCCGCCGTTGCTCACCACATAGGTGCTGTTGGGCTTGATGGTCATCTTGTAGTAGGAGCCGGACGTGCTGGAGGTCACATCGCTGTCGATGGAAGTGACGGTGCCGGTCAGGTTGCCGTAGGAATACTCGGACAGACCGGTGATGGCGATCTTGCATGGGTCGCCCACGTTGACGAGGGGCCGGTCGCTGACGGTCAGGGCCGCCACCACCTCAAGGTCGCTGTTCTCGCTGGCGACGGTGGCCAGCGCGGAACCGGCGCTCAGCACCATGCCCTCCTTGTAGGGGGTATCCATGTGGATGACACCGGAGGTGGGGGCATAGATATAATAATCGTTCGCGCCGCTTTCCAGTGCGTCCAGTTGGGTCTGCAGGTTGTCGATGTTGGCCTGAACGCTGGTCAGGTTCGCGGTCACCGACTGCAAAGTGGAGTAGTACAGCGACTCGATCTCGCTCTGGTTCTGCTCCATCAGGGCCTTGATCTGCTCGTCGGAGTAGCCCGCGGCCTGATAGGGCGAAGCGTCAAAGGCCTTCTGCTGTACTTGGCTCTTGTAGTTCTCGTACTGATAATAGTACGGCTGATCGTCGATATCCGTCTCGCTGAAGTAGTTCTTGTCGTCCTGAATGGACTTGAGCAGCTTCTCGTACTGGGACTTCTGCTTTTCGTAGATCTCCAGCTGGCTCTTGTAGCCGTCGGTCTGCATATCGATGTCCGTGCTCTTGATGTGGGCAATGAGGTCGCCCTCGTTGACGTAGCTGCCCTCAGAGACGTTCAACTCGGTCAGGGTTCCGGAGTAGCTGGACATGATGTAGGTTTTATTGCTTGCCTGCACGGTGCCGACCGACTGGCTGACGTAGGTGCGGTAATTCTTGGTGCTCCAGATGGTCAGGAACACCAGCAGGAATGCCACGAGGAGGATCATCGCATAGCCGAAGGGCGGCAGCTTTTTCTCCATCATGATGCGGCGATCCTGCAGATCGGAAAGATTCTGAATGGTCGTCATAATTATTTGGTCTCCATAAAGACGTCAAGCACGCCTTCGTCTTCGTCCTGATTGACATAGATGCTGTACACATCGCCGGTGCGCTCGATCTCGTTCTCAAAGGCATAGATGTCGAGCTTCTGGCTGGCGAGGCTGCTGTGATCCATGGGGCCGACATAGTGGGCGTAGAGGCAGTTGCGCACACGCAGCACCGCGTCCATCTCGTAGCCGGGGTCCAGCCGGGTGATCAACTGGTTGACCTGCTGCATAAAGTAGATGTCCGCCGTGGGGTTGGGGCCGGTGCGCATTTTAACGCACTGGATGATAGGGCCAACGGGCATGGCGTTGTGGCTGCGGATAAAGTTCTGCATCTGGGTCAGCACCACGGGCAGGTTGCCCAGCTCGCTGCCGTCCACCTTCCGCGCCAACACGTTGGTCAGCTTCAGGGTCTTGTGTTCTGCAACTTGAATTTCTCTCATCGTTTTGTCCACCTGTTTCATTAGATTTTATGGTAATGGGTGATCGTCTGTGGGAAAGGGGGAATTGTTACCTTACGGTCAAGCTGTCCTTCGTACAACCTCTCCGTCTCGCTATCGCTCGACACCTCCCCTTGTAGGGGAGGCCTTGGCATCCCGGTGCAGTTTATGCGCCTTGGGACACCTGCTAATCTCTCAGCTCCGCCGTCCTCTGCTTGATCCGCGCATCAATGCGTTCACATACCGCGTCAAACTCGCGGTCCACCTCTAAATTAGTAAAACGCAATACTTCGACTCCATAGCCTTCCATGATAGAGCTCCGCTCTTCGTCGTAAGCTTTCCCCTGTTCAGTATAATGCTGTGAGCCGTCCAATTCAATAACCAATCGTGCTTCCGCGCAGTAAAAATCTACCACAAAGAACTTTATCACACGCTGCTTATAGATTTTTATAGAATAATCCTTCAAAAATCTGTGCCACAGTTTTCGTTCTTGCGGCGTCATTTTCCGCCGCAGTTCTTTTGCACGCTCATTCAGCCGCGAATCATATGGTAGGTTCGTCACTGGCATAGGCGGTACCTCTTTGCATTTCCGCGCGTTCGGGCTTACGGTCAGGCTGCCCTTCGTACAACCTCTCCGTCTCGCTATCGCTCGACACCTCCCCTAGTAGGGGAGGCCTTGGCAACCCGGTGCAGTTTGTGCGCCTTACAGCAGCAGCATCGCACACCACGAAGCCGAAGCGCGGCGGCACGCCAGAGGCTCCCCTACTAGGGGAGCTGGCAAAGCCGCTAGGCTTTGACTGAGAGGTTGTATGGAAGGCTCACCTTCCCTTTGCAAGCAGCATCTGCCGGTTTACAATCGAGAGGTTGTACAGAACAGCGCCTGCCGGTTTACAATTTGCGAAGTTGTACAGAGTATAGTTTTTCCCCACACACGATCACCTATTACCGCCCCTCCCCGCCGTTGCATCCGGTTTACGGCAAAGCCATCACCGGGCGCGGGGCGTTGCGGGGCACATAATAAGTGACGCTATAAAAATAAGGTGTGCCAGAAGGCTTACGCCTCCTGGCACACCATTACGAGGCATTGTCATCAGCCCCGCCTAACAAGTAGGGCGGTGCAAATGAAATACTCTTTCTATTTAGTTGTTAAGCCAAATTAGCCAACGACCTTGAGAATCTCATTCCAATTGCCATCCTTGTCGAGGTAGGAGAGGGTCTTGGAAGCGGGGCTACCAGCCTTCAGCTTCACGTCGCCAGCCTTGTTAGCAACAGTGGTGTTGCCCAGCAGGTAAACAGCAGCAACATTGCCCAGAGTGTGAGCAATAGAGTCGCCGACGTTCTTGTTCTCAGCAACGAAGAAGCCCTTGAAAGCATCGCCAATGCCCTTCCAAGTAGCGTTGCCGCCGAAGACATAGCCCAGAGTGTTGTGGACCATGTTGTCAACGAAAGCGTTACCAACGATGGTCACAACGTTGGTGTTGAAGGTCTTGACGTTAGCAGCAGTCCAAACGGTAGCAGTGCGATCGCCAACCCAGTCGATAAAGGATGCGCCGCCCTCGACATAGGACAGCTCGTTCTCTGCGATAACAGAGTAGTTTGCAGGCATCATCATAATGAATTACTCCCTTCAAATGATTGAATCGAATTTGAGGCTTTTTTCCGGCTGCGCAACCTTCCAAAAGCCGTTTTTATGTAATCGAGTGCGCACTCGATTGCAACTTAATAAGTAATGGCCTCTTCACCGTCGTCATCTTCCTCGACAACGGCCGCTGCCACAGGTTTGGGCGCTTCCTTCTTATGGCGGAAGATGCCCTGCTGGAGGTTCCAAAGCTCGTAATACTTGCCCTTTTTCTCCAGCAGCTCGTCATGGGTGCCGCGCTCCACGATCTCACCGTGATCCATGACCAAGATCAGGTCACAATCGCGGACGGTGGACAGGCGGTGGGCCACAATGAGCATCGACTTGTCAGCCAGTTGGTTGTAGATCATGTCAAAGATGGTGTTCTCTGTGCCAAAATCCAAACTGCTGGTCGATTCGTCCAGAATATAGAGGTTCGAGTCCTTCAGGAAAGCTCGTGCCAGAGCGATCCGCTGCTTCTCACCGCCGGACAGGCCGTTGCCGGCTTCCTCCAAGTAGGTGTTGTACTGCAGCGGCAGCTTGCGGATGAACTCGTGTGCATCGGCCTTCTTCGCTGCTTCCTTCACCTGCTCCATGGTGGCGTTCGGATTGGAAATGCGGATATTCTCAAACAGAGTCTTGCTGAACAGCTCGACATTCTGCGGAACGTAAGAGATTGCGCGGCGCACCGATGCGTTGGTGTACTCGTCGAGGTTGATGCCGTTTACATCGATCTCACCGCTCTCCGGCTCATAATACTTGAGCAGGAGCTTGGTGATGGTGGACTTGCCGCTGCCGCTGCTGCCCACCAGCGCCACCTTCTTGCCCTGCGGGATCGTGAAGGAGATGTGGTTCAGTGCGGGGTTGCGGTTGCCATACCGGAAGGTGACATCCTTGAACTCGATGTCGCCCTCGATCTGCTCCATCTCGGTGTGCTCCTCGTCTTCCGACTGCTCGGACTCGTAGTCCATGATCTCGGTCAGACGCTTCATGGAGATATCAGCTTCCTGAATCGACATCTGCATCCCGATCAGGTCGCTCACCGGAGAAGTAAAGTAGCCCGAAAGCGTGCTGAACGCCATGTAGCCGCCCAGCGTCAGGTCGCCGTTCAACACCTGCATGATACCGGCATAGGTCGTGACCATGCCCAGCACCGTGGTGATAACGGTGGAGATCAGGGACTGTCCGGTGCTGATCTTGCTGGACCGGAGGCTGATCTTCAGGCTCTTGATGTACTCCCGTTCCAGCGCTTCCAGTTCGCGGTCTTCGCACGCATTGCACTTGATGGTCTCAATGCCGCGCAGACTCTCGATCATCTGGCTGTTCAGGATCGCCGACTGCTGCATCGTTTCTTCATTGATCCGCTTGTACGGCTGCTTGAAGATGATAACGAGCAGGAAGCTCAGCGCGGTGCTGAACAAGGTGAGGGAGAACAGCGTGGAGTTCATCCGGAACAGCACGACGCCCACACCCAGCGCCATGACCACGTCCATGACGATACTCATCGCCATGCTGGTCAGAACGGACTTGATGGTGCTTGCATCGGAGTAGCGGGTGGTGATCTCGCCGGTTTTCCGCGTTGCGAAGAACTTCATCGGCAGTTTGTACACATGCTCGAAGTAGCCCATCATCAACGGGATGTCTACCTTGATGGACAGGAAGATCAAGATCCACTCGCGAACCGTGCTGAGCAGGTTGCTGGTGAGGTTGACCACGCTGAACACGATGATCAAGGAGACGAGCAAGTTCTTCAATCCGTACGGGAGTACCTCGTCCATCAGCGCTTTGTTGAACACTGTGGAGACGATGCCGATCACCGTCAGGATCACCGAACTGAGGATAGCGTAGAAAAAGAGTTTCTTTTGCGGCCACAACAGGTCGATGTACCGCTTCAACATGCGGTGCTTGCCTTCCTTGTAGCTGAACTCTTCCTTGCCCTTACCGTCGTCCTTCGCCGTGCCGTTGACACTGGTGGACTTTTTCGCCTTGCCGCCCTTGAACTCGGAAGTCGGGTTCAGCAGCAGCAACACGCCGGTAAAGTTTTTATAGAACTCATCAAGGCTGATCTTCTCAAGGTCTTTTGCCGGGTCGCCGATGATCACGGTGTCCTTGCATTTGTACTTCTTGGTCTTATCGGCCTTGCGTTCCTCTTCCTGCTGCACATGCTTGTGGCGGGCGGTGTCGTCCTTGATGGTAGTCTTTTTGAAAACCACCACGAAGTGTGTCATGCCCTGATCCGTAATGACCTGTGCGATACAGGGAAGCGTAAAATCACTTAAAAAGTTCTCGCGGTCCACACGGACAGCTGCCGTGTTGAAGCCCATCTCATTGGCGGCTTTCTGCAGACCCACGAGGTTCGTGCCCTTCATGTCGGTACCCATCATGTCGCGTAAGCGGGTGATGGTGATTTCCTTTTTGTAATGGAGGCACACCATTGCGAGACTGGCAGCTGCACAGTCGGTCGTGTCGTGCTGCCGCACATAGGTATAACGCATAGATGTTTCCTTTACAAGAGACCGACAACCGATGGGAAACGATCTCTCTTCAACTTTCTAATATTCAAAACTGCCTCCCATATTCTAGCACAATACGGTCAAATACACAAGTAAAACTTTGTGCGTACCGCAAATACAGAGCATCTTCAGCAGATTTTGACGCAGGAGAAAGGTTCCTCGCTCTCAAAAAGCAGCGCATAGCCCTCTGCTTTGCCCTGCCCTGCGGAGAACCAAGGCAAAGCAGAGGCCAAGCTGCTATCAAAAAGAAGGGAGCGCCTACCCTTTGATCGATTCATCGCTTCAGGAAAACTTCCTAAAGCTTAGGTGCAGTATACCACAATCTGACAGCTTCTTCAAGAGGACATTTTTTAAGAAACCGTTAATTTTGAAAAAAATGTGAAAAAAGAAACAGAATGGTTACAACCCACACCGATAAAAAAGGGCGGCGGATCAAAAACCCGCCGCCCAAATTACTGGCGCCTCTTGCCTGACTCGAACAGGCGACACCCTGATTAACAGTCAGGTGCTCTAACCGACTGAGCTAAAGAGGCATCTTTATTCAGAGCTTTACAGCGGTGAAAGCTGCTGCGAGTAGGATTATACCTCTTTTACGGACTATTTGCAAGCCTTTTTTGAAATTTTATGTAAAATGGGGGTTCTATAGGAAACGCCAGCTAAACCGGGGCGCAGTCTGTCCCATCATTTGCACTATCTAAACCTACGCCCTGCGCCGCCTCTGCCGGGCTCGCCCTCTCAGGCGCTTCGCGCCAGCTCCCCCAAAGTGGGAGCCCTTGGCAAAGGTGTGAAGTCTGAGCGCAGCGCCTGACGGCTCTTTTTGCGACAGCAGGGCGTAAAGTGCCGAACTGCAAACTTGGCGGACTGCCAAGGCCTCTCACTTTGGGAGAGGTGGCATCGCGGAGCGATGACGGAGAGGGCAAGCACGCTGACAAGAACGCACCGCGTAAGTTTAGATCAAGCCTTTCGGAAGTCTGCACCATCATTTGCACTATCTAAACCTACGCCCTGCGCCGCCTCTGGCGGGCTTGCCCTCTCAGGCGCTTCGCGCCAGCTCCCCCAAAGTGGGAGCCCTTGGCAAAGGCGTGAAGCCTGAGCGCAGCGCCTTCGGCTCCTTTGCGGCAGCAGGGCGTAAAGTGTTGAACGGCAAACTTCGCGGACTGCCAAGGCCTCTCCCTTTGGGAGAGGTGGCATCGCGGAGCGATGACGGAGAGGGCAAGGCCGCTGCCGTGGCCACTGGGCCCCAGTTTAGCAGGTGCTCACGGTGGGGAGAGGGCAAGCCCGCCAGCGAGAACTCTGCGCCTTTGTTTCCCACAGCGTATGACAAGGTTGTGTCCCCCATTTCGCGCTTTCTTACTGGGTGCGTCTGCTATACTCTCCCCAAAGGGGGCGGGGCATATCCGCACGGTGATCTATCTCGATGTGCTGCTTTTGGTAAATTTCGTCACCACAGCGTTGTTTTTGTTGGCGGCGGGGCTGCTGAGCGGCGTCACAGCAAGCGGATGGCGGGTCACGGCCGGGGCGGCGCTGGGGGCGGCGGCCTCCCTCATCCTGCTGGCCCCGACGGCTCCATGGCCGCTGGGGCTGGCGTACCAGACAGCCACCGGGGCGGTCATCGTCCTCGCTGCCTACGGCTGGCCGGGGGCGCGGTGCTTTCTGCGGCTGGCGGCATGGTTCATGGCTCTCCACCTCGCGCTGACGGGGGCGGTGCTCCTGCCCGGCGCCCACAGCAACAATTTCAGTGTCTATCTGCCCCTTTCGCCGGGGCTGCTGCTCCTCTGCGCCGGGGGCGTGTATCTGGCCGTGCAGGGCGTGCTGCGGCTTCTGGGGCGGCGCGGCGGGCAGACAGTCCCCACCACCCTGCTCGTGGCCGGGGCCGCGCTGCCGCTCCGGGCCTTCTGCGACACCGGCTTCTCGGTGCAGGAGCCGCTTTCGGGCCGGGCCGTGGTGCTGGTGCGGTATGCCGCCGCCCAAAGTGCCCTGCCGCCCCCGCTGAGGGCCTACTTATCCGCCTACTTTTCCGGCGGTACCGCCCCGCCTCCGCCGGAGCTTGCGCTGCGGTTCGTCCCCTGCGCCACCGTCGCGGGCCACTGCATCCTGCCCGCCGTCCCCGCCGCCCTCGTGTCAGCCCCGGCCCGGCCCCTCTACGCCGCTTTCTGCGACCTCCCACCCCCGCCGGGCGGCTGGGAGATGCTGGCGGGGGAGGAAGTGATGTGCTCAATCTAAACTGAGGCGAAGTCTCGCCGCCGGGGCATCCTTGCGTCAGTTTTGCTTTTACAATGTCTGGGAGGTATCTTTTTGATGCACCTTTTCTCATTTCTCCGCCGCCTTCTTCTCCTCCTCTCCTGCCCCTCCTCGGCGCATTATGTTGCCGGGGCGCCCAGTCTGCCGCCGCCGCTGACGCCGGAGGAGGAAAAGACCCTGCTCGCCCGGATGATGGCGGGGGACCGCGCCGCGCGGGATGACCTCATCACCCACAATCTGCGGCTGGTGGTCTACCTCGCCAAAAAGTACGAGAACACCGGCGTCCCCGCCGAGGACATGATCTCCATCGGCACCATCGGGCTCATCAAGGCGGTCAACACCTTCACGCCGGAGCGGAACATCAAGCTGGCCACCTACGCCAGCCGCTGCATCGGCAACGAAATTCTGATGTACTTACGCAAAAGTTCCAACCGCCGCCAAGAGGCCAGCATCGACGAGCCCCTCAACGTGGACGGCGACGGCAATGAGCTTCTCCTCTCCGACATCCTCGGCAGCGACGAAGATCTGGTCAGCCAGCGGCTCGAACAGAGCGCCGAGCGGGCCACGCTCCGCCAGTCGGTCGCGCTGCTCTCCCCGCGGGAGCGGCAGATCATGGAGCTGCGCTTCGGCCTTGTGGACGGCGTGGAGCGCACCCAGAAAGAAGCCGCCGCCGCCCTCGGCATCAGCCAGAGCTATATTTCCCGCCTTGAAAAAAGGATCATTCGGGAGCTGAAGAAAAAGCTGGAGGAGTAACTCCCCCAGTCTGCTTCGCATCCAGCCTCCTCACGGAGGGGGCCTAAGGCTCCCTCTCAGAGGGAGCTGGCATCGCGCAGCGATGTCTGAGGGAGTTTTTCCCATGTATTCTCCCCTCTCCCCCGCCCCATACTTCCGGTAACGTCAAAACGAAACCGGAGGGGCGCGGATGTACAACAAAGTGGAACTCTGCGGGATGGATACGGCCCAGCTTCCCATCCTGACCGAAGCGCAGAAACGGGAGCTGCTGACCAAGGCCCACGCGGGCGACGCCGCCGCGCGGCAGGAGATGATCGAGGGCAACCTGCGGCTGGTGCTCAGCGTGGTGCAGCGGTTCACCCAGCGGGGCGAGAACCTCGACGACCTGTTTCAGGTGGGCTGCATCGGGCTCATCAAAGCCATCGACAACTTCGACCCCGCCCAGAACGTGCGGTTCTCCACCTACGGCGTGCCGATGATCATCGGCGAGATCCGGCGTTTTCTGCGGGACAACAACACCCTGCGGGTCAGCCGCTCGCTGCGGGACACGGCCTACAAGGCCATGCAGGCGCGGGAAACGCTGGAAAAGCAATTGGGCCGGGAGCCAACCGTGGACGAGATCGCCCGGCAGACGGGCCTTGCCCGCCCGGAGGTGACGGCAGCGCTGGAATCGGTGGTGGAGCCCCTCAGCCTCGAAGAGCCTCTTTACACCGACGGCGGCGACGCGATGTACGTCATCGATCAAGTGCGCGACCCGGACGGCGAGGACAGTTGGATCAGCGGCCTCGAATTCCGCGAGACGGTGGCCGCCCTCACCCCGCGCGAAAAGCGGATCATGGAGCTGCGCTACCTCAAGGGCGAGACCCAGATGGAGGTGGCGCGGGAGATCGGCATCAGCCAAGCGCAGGTCAGCCGGCTGGAAAAGGCCGCGCTGGAACAGTTCCGCACCCACCACTAGCAGCAAAAGCGGCGCACACCTTATTTATAAAGGAATGCGCCGCTGCTTTTATTTTTTGCTGTATTTCCGGCGGGTGGCCGCCCCGCCCCGCAGGTGCCGCTCCGCCTTGTTCCGGGCCAGCACGGCCTGTACCCGCCGGAACAGGGCGGGGTCCACCTTCCGCAGCCGGGCCGAAACGTCCTTGTGCACGGTGGATTTGCTGCACCCGAAGGCCCGCGCCGCCGCCCGCACCGTCGCGCTGTGCTCCGCAATGTATTCTCCCAGCAGCGCGGCCCGCTGCTCCGGTTCCACTTTCATGTCCCGTCCCCTCCTCCGCAAGACTCCTTGGTAAAAAATATGAGGCGGAGTGCGCCAATATGCCCGCCGGGGCTTGACTTTTGGCTGCGGGCGGCTATACTGAAAAGCGGACATGAAAACAGGGGCGCCGAAAGGCTGAGATCCGCACCGTGCGGAGTACCCTTGAACCTGATCCGGGTAATGCCGGCGTAGGTAGTTTGCGAAACGTTCCTATCTTTCACAAACGAAGCCTCTGCGTCTGCTATTGCGGACGCATTTTGTTTTTGTGTACTATTTTCAGAGGAGCGAATCCAAAATGTCGAAAACTTATTCCAAGACCCGCATTCTGGTGGAGTGCGCGCTGATGATCGCCATCGGCACCGTTCTGTCCAACATCAAGATCTTCACGATGCCCAACGGCGGCAGCGTCACCCTGCTGAGCATGCTGCCCTTCGTGCTGGTGTCCTTCCGCCACGGCGTGAAGTGGGGCCTGTTCACCGGCTTCGTCAACGGCTGCCTCCAGATGCTGCTGGGCTTCTGGGCACCCCCGACGCCCACCTTCCTGTACTTCCTCGGTGAGATCCTGCTGGACTACATCGTGGCCTTCATGGCGCTGGGCACCGCCGAGCTGTTCGCCCGCCCCTTCAAGAACCGGATGGTCGGCGTGGCCTTCGGCACCTTCATGGCCGGTTTCCTGCGCTTCATGTGCAGCTTCCTGTCCGGCGTGCTGGTCTGGGGCAACCTGAACGAAGGCCTGAGCGCTTGGACCTACAGCTTGGTCTACAACGCCAGCTACATGCTGCCGGAGACCCTCCTCACGCTGGTGGCCGCCGTCCTGCTCATCAAGGTGGCACCCCAAATCTTCGACCGCCAGTACGCTGCGAACTGATCTTTTGAATTTTCCACGCACCATCGCGCCCCGGCAGCTTTACCGTCTGCCGGGGCGCTTTTTTGTGCAGAAATTTGCAAAATGGTGTTGACAACTCCTCTCCCGGCTGGTATAATAACTCACGTCGCAAGACACTGAACCGAATATGTGGGGGATTAGCTCAGCTGGGAGAGCGCTTGCATGGCATGCAAGAGGTCAGCGGTTCGATCCCGCTATTCTCCACCAAAAAACCACTGCACAATGTTCGTGCAGTGGTTTTCTTTTTTGTTTTCTCCCTCATGTGAACAACACCCCCATCCGCGCCCTTTTTTGCTGAAAAGCCGCGATCTTTAACGTTTCCCGCCGGAGCTTTCCTGCTCCGGCACCAGCTTGCAGACCAGCTTCACCATCACCGGCGTCAGCGGCAGCCAGACCAGCGTGCACGCCGCATTGAACAGGGTGTGGGCGTTGGCGATCTGCCGCGCAATGATCTCCAGCTCCGGCCCCTTGGGGGAAACAGCCTCCACGAGCTTTGTCATCCACGGCAGGGCCAGCAGACAGACCACGCTCCCCGACATATTGAAGCAGCAGTGGGCAGCGGCGGTGCGCTTGGCATCCTGCGGCTGGCCCAGCGCCGCAAGGATGGCGGTGATGGTGGTGCCGATGTTGTCCCCCAGCAGGATGGGCAGGGCCCCCGCCAGCCCCAGCACGCTGTGGATGCCGTCCGGCCCGGCCTGTTGGGCTGCCCGCTGGAGCACCGCGATGGTGGCCGAACTGCTCTGCACCACCAGCGTCATCCCTGTGCCCAGCGCAAGGCCCAGCAGCGGGGCCCGGCGCACCTCGGCCATCCACCGCAGAAACACCGGGCTGACCGCCAGCGGAGCCATGGCACCGGACATGACTTCGATGCCGTCGAACAGCAGCCCGAAGCCGAACACCGCCAGCCCCAGCTGCCGGGTCGGCTCCCGCCGGGCCAGCGACCAGACCAGCACCCCGACGAACAGCAGGGGGAACACCCAGTCCTTCAGCCGGAAGGCCACCAGCTGCGCCGTCATGGTGGTGCCCACATTGGCCCCGAACACCACGGCCACCGCCTGTGGCAGCCCCATCAGCCCGGCGCTGACGAAGCCGATGACCATTACGGTGGTGGCCGAGCTGCTCTGTAAAATGCTGGTGACAGCCAGCCCCGCCAGCGCCCCGGTCAGCGGCGTGCGGGTGACCCGGCGCAGGAAGCCCCGCAGCCGCTCCCCCGCCGCTTGCTGCAAAGCCCGGCTCATGGTCGTCATGCCGTACAAAAATAGCGCCAGCCCACCGGCCAGCCCAAACAAACTGCGGACCCAATCTTCCATGTGCGATCCCCTTTCCCAGTCGGATAACACAAAAATACTCGCCTTCCAGCGGGAAAGCGAGTACATTTTGGGTCTGATTTACGGATCGGTGCGGACGCAGCGCAGCGCATACCGCGCCTGACCGCCGGTGGTGCAGGTGAAGAGGGTCAAGTCCCAGTCGTCGCCGGAGGACTTGACGGTCATCTTCTCGATCTGGGTCGGCTGCAGGACCTCCCCCGCGCTGACCTCGTAGTGCCACGTTTTGCCGTCCATGTCCACGAACAGCACCTCGGTGCCGACGGCCAAGTTCTTGATGGGGCTGAAATGGCGGGCGTAATTGTGGCCCGCCACCACCAGATCGTCGGCGGCAAGGGAGCCGGCATACCGCCCCGGCGCGATCTTCAGGCCGGGATAGCTCCACTGCTTCATCACCGGCAGCGCCAGCCCGATGGACGGGATGGAGACATAGCCGATGTAATCGTAGCCGTCAATAAAGGTGACGGTCATACCGTTCGCTTCTTCCTCGGCGGGTTCTTCGGCGGTGGCCGACGCCGCTTCGCTCTCGCCGGGCAGGATGGTCTTGGGCTGCTCAAGGGTCTCTTCCAACTGGTTCAGCACGGCATCCGCCGCCTTCTCGGCGCGGGCATTGTCCCACTGGTTGTAGCCGAAGAGGCACGCAGCCCCCAGCAGCGCCAGCACGCCCAGCGCAATGAAGAGGGTGCCTAGCTTACTTTTCATCCTTGCGGGTCCCCTTCTTGAGCTTGATCCCCGCCGCCACCAGCACCACGCCGGTCACTGCCAGCACCGGGATCGGCCAATTCAACTGGCCGGTCTGGGGCAGACCGTGGGCACCCATGACATAGCCGTTGGGGTTGTCCGGGCTGGGGGCTTCCGGGTTCAGGTAGATCTTCTCACCGTGGGCGCCGAGGACCCAGCCGTCCGGGTTGTCCGGGCCGGGAGCCGCCGGGGTATTCGGGTTCTCCTCGTCCGGCTTGTCGGGGGTATCGGGGGTGTCCGGGGTGTCGGGTTTGTCGGGCGTGTCCGGCTTGTCGGGGGGTTCGGGGGTCTTCTTAGCCGCAGTGCCGACCTTGGGCAGGGCGTCCACATCGTAGACGTAGCTGCCGTTCTCCTGAATAGGAACCGACACAAGGAACGGGTTGATGACGTTGTAATTCTCCGCCGCCGTGGTCTGAACGACCAGATACAGGCCCACCTCAAGGTCGCCGAACTCGGCTACGCCGAGGTCGCTGATCTCCACGGTAGTGGACTCGGCAGTGGCGGCGATCTTCTCGGCAAGCCGGCTCGCCAGCTCCCCCTCCGACAGATCCCCCAGCTCCACGCCGCAGTCCTCGAAGCCGTTGGTGTACACAAAGCTCAGGTTGGCGTTGTCCTTTTGGACCTTGGCCACGCGGTACAGGGTCAGCGTGCCGCCGCCCACCGCCTCGGATGTTTCGCTGTCGTAGAGCGACACCTTGATGGAACCGGTGCGGCTCAGATCGACCACTTCGAGGGCAAAGGCCGGAGCCGCGCACCACACCAACAGGGTCAGCGCCGCAAGCACAGCGGCCAGCCGTTTACGGATGCTCTTCATGATGGTTCTCCTCTCGCTGATTTTTGCGTTTGCGCAGATGCGGCACGGCCAGCATGACCACCAGCATCACCAGCAGCATGGGCACAGCCAGTGCCGGGGCCACGATAATGGGCTCGATGCGGAGCGCGTCCGCCGTTACGCGGATGTGTTTCTGGTTTTCCGCGTTCTCGATCCGCTTGCCGCGCACCAGAAGGCGGTGGGTGTTGATGCCGTAGGGGGTGCAGGTCATCAGGGTGACGTAGTCCTTGCCCTCCACCGGCTGCAAAAGATCGGTCTCGGTGGGCAGGACGATGGAGATCTGATCGACCTCATAGGTCAGCACCCGGTCCAGCACCGTGATGGTGAAGGTGTCGCCCACTTCCAGCTCATCCAGATTGGTAAAGAGCTTGGCGCTGGGCAGCCCGCGGTGGGCCGAGATGACGGCGTGGGTGCCCGCGCCGCCCACCGGAAGGCTGCTGCCCTCCAGATGGCCCGCCGCCACCTGCAAAACGCCGTCGCTGGTGCCGTGGTAGACGGGCAGCTCCACGCCGATCTTGGGGATGGTGATGTACCCCATGATGCCGGTACCGGAGACGTCGAGGGTGTCGGTGTAGCCGCTTACCTCTTCGGGCCGGTAAAAGGCATCGGGCGTTTCGGCCAGCCGCCGGTTGTAGTCGTCGGCGGCGTTAAAATAGGCCTGATAGTCCACGTCCGACAGGTTTTCAACCTCTTCCGAGTAGCTCGCCACAGCGCGCGACTGGTTTTTCTGGTTGACATAGTCACTGACGGTCGGATATAACATCACGGATAGACCCACGAGAAAGATCAATATTAAAATGATGTTGCTGCGATTCTTTTTCATGGGCTACTCCCTAATGTTATAAGGATATGTTCGGGGCAGATGCCCTCTTATTTCGGGGGGAGCGGCCGGCTCCCGGTTGGTTTTACTTGTTTTCCATCCGCTTCTTCGCGATGAGCAGCACGGCCGCTGCAACCATCAGCCCGCCGCCGATCAGATAGAAGATCGTGGTGCCGATGCCGCCAGTCGTGGGCAAAGTCGTACCTGCGTTGTTCAGAACCTTGATGGTGCCGGTGCTGTCCGTATCATAAGAAACCTGACCCTTTACAGGAGCATTTTCATCTGCAATCGTAAACTTGATTGCATCCTTCAGCTTGTTGTAGCCCTTGGGAGCCTCGGTTTCTTCCAGATAATATTCCCCTGCATCTAAGCCCTTGACACTCAAGTTGCCCGTATTGGGTGTAGTCAACTCTGTAGCAGCATTACGCTCTTGTTTCCAAGCGCTGATTTTGCCATCTGCGATTACTGCATACTCTCTGGCGTCATCATTACCGCGATAAATGATGAACTTTGCTCCTGCCAGAGGAATATCTGCATTTTCGGTAGGCGCTGTATACTTATGTATATTTACTTCCCAAACATAGGTTTCAGTTTCAGAAGTAGTCGTGTGCTTACCTTCGCCGTAATCCAGATGCGTCTCGTTCTTATTACCTGAATCACCAATCGCAGCGCTTGCCGCAACCTTTGCAGAGTAGGTAACTTCCACAATATCATTGGGCTTCAATGCGTTCGTTTTGAATTCAATATGGAATGTACAGCCATCCGCCGGAGTCTTCACTTCATAGTCCGTAGTAGCAGTCAATTCTTTCGACGTGCTGCCATTAGTAACCGTAATTTTAACAGAATCCGCGTTAAAATCCAGACCGGTCATCTTATCGTGCAGAACGTAATTCTTCGGATCGCCATCTTTCACGGTGATTGTCGTCTTATAGTTCACCGTATCGCCAATGCTTGCACTATTGGTCGACTTCGGATCACCATTTTCCATAATCTTCTTTTCAGTCGTGGTATCGCTGTTCTTTTCGTTAATGATGACATCCGGGTTCGTAGTGCCCAGCGAGCAGGTAACAGGATTCACATCAGCCCAGCCTTCGGGGACGACCAGATAATAGCCCAACCGAACCGTTTCCTTAATAGCACTTCCATCTGCCTGCTTACTATAATCAGGAGCCTTGCCGCTAACTACTTTTGCTGCTTCTTCTGCAAATTTAGCAGAAAAATTCTTATCGGTTGCTGTTTCCGGTTTAACAAAAATCGTACCGTCTTCATTAACAGTAAAATAATTATTCCACTGGCTGTCTTTTACGAAAGCATCCCATGTCGTGTTTGTTTTGTAAACAACACCAGTATAGGGATTATCTCTCGTATGGCTCTCAATCTCCATAATGCGATAGAACTTATACGTCACGCCACTGACCGCATTATTGATCGTAATCGTGCCCGTTGTCGTTTCCGCACCAGTGCCAGCGCCTTCATCCGCAAACGCCGGAACTGCCATCGCCAGCACGAGAGCCAGCGCGGCAAACAGCGCCATGAATCTCTTCATGTGTTTCATTTTCTTCGTCTCCTTGTGAAATAATTCCTTTTCCAATTTGTTTCTTTTTGCTTCCAAGCAATCCCAAAATCTGTGCTCTCTGTGGTGATACGTGCTCCGCCCGCAGGGGCGGGAGGGTCACTCGCCCCTCCTTTCCTGTCTGCGTTTCCTGCGGTATCCACCCACCAGCGCGGCACCCATCAGCACCGCACCGGCGGTGGTGTACGGGGCCGTACCGGTGGAACCGGTCGCCGGGAGTTCGTAGCCGGGGGCATTCTTGCGGTTGGTCACAGTGATGGTGTCACCGGGCTGAGCCGGGTGCTCAACATCGCTGGTGTAGCTCACCGTGTAACCATCCACAGTTTCCTCGACAACGTAATACTGGGTATTGGGGTCAAGGTCAGTGAACTGACCCGTCCAGTTGTTATCGGCCTTTAGCGTCAAGGACTTCTCCATATCTGTATTCGTCCCATCTGCATTTCGCCGATGCAAGTGAACCGTAATTTCCGGCAGATTCTCCGTCAGCGGTTTACCATCCGAATCCTGCCATACCTTTGTAACTTTCAGCCAATTCGTCTTCTTTTGGTTCGTGATGGTCGCCGTTCCGCCAGCCGTCACACCGTGTTCCGACTGCGTCGCGCCATTTTTGTCAACATAGCTGTACATTACATTGTAACCGTCCGGCACGCTGTTGCTGTCTTCCGTTACGAAGTAATAGTACGTACCGCCAGATTTGTCAGTTTCCGGCAGCGAACCTGTCTCAGGGTACGTCACCTTCCAACCGTTGCCCCGCGTAAGCGTCAACGTTGCAGAGAAGTTGTCGTCCACCGCACCGTTCAGCTTGCGTTTCAGGATAACTGTGATGGAATCCTTCGGCGCTGTCATCTCGTTGCCGTCGGCATCCTTCCAGACTTTTTCAACCTTGATCTTTCGGGCCTCGTTTTCGACCTTCAGAACATCCGTCGTCTGTCCGGCTGACACAAACTTGATGTCATTTTTTGCCACACCAGAGCCGGTAAAGTTCGGATACACCTCGTCTGCGGTTGCACCTTGCGACAGCATCACAAAGTAATGCGGTGTGTCATCAAGGATGTAATCGTTAGCCGTCTGCGTTTCCACCAGCCTATAGAGGGTGTCCGCTTTTACGCTCACTGTATCAGCTACCCAATTGCCATGTTCATTATAGCGGAACGTGATCGTACCCTTTGCAGCGCTATCCGATGCTGTAGTATGGGTTCCCGCCGAAATCCAGTGGTTTTCCCCATATTCGGAAAGTTCAAAGGTCACACCGCCAAGGGTATTATTGTTTTTGCCCTTTTCCGACTTCACGAGGGTCAGGATGTCCGTCACGCCGTTCGATGCAGTGCCGCTGCCGCCCGCATTCTGGAAGTGTGTTTCCTGCTTCGAAGCGATCTTCCCGAACATCCTTACTTCATTTGTTACAGTCAGTTGATGGTCAGCACCCAGATTTTCGTCCGGAACAAACTTGTACGTATAGGACAACTTATATTTTTTTCCGTCCTTGATCTCGATCTTCATCGTGTGGGTGGCCGGGTCAATATCGCAGGGCCCCAGCGCATCCTCTGTGACATCCTTACCGTCTCCATCCGTCACCACGATGCTGTTTTGATCAAGCGTGGCACTCAGGCCCGGCGGAACCGTAAGTTGATCCTCCAGCTTCAAGTAGCCACCTGCATAGGGCAGCAACTGCTTGCTCTGTTCGTTGATGGTAACAGTATAGGTTGCTGTTTGATTCTCCCGGTCGTAAGCTACCTTTTTCTTCGTCTCAAAGTTCGTCCGGGTTACGGTTGCGGTTGCACTCTTTTCAAGATTGCCCCACTTTGCTTTGTTGGGGTAATCCTTCGACGGACTCTTCGCACTGATATCGTCCCAGTATTCATCCTCAACTTTGACGCCATAGATAATGGACGCATCCACGTTCGTCAGGTCTTTATTCTTAAGTCCCTTCAAAGTGAACGTCAGCACTTGCTGTCCATTTCCATTCTTGGTGGTCGTCAACTGGAATACGCCTGTGTTGGGTTGGCTGGTCGTTGCCCACGTTTCAACGAACTGGCTGATACCATCACTGTCATTTTTCGTAGTTCCAACATGATACGAGTCCCGCCAATTAGCTTCTTTAATCTCCCCCTCCTTAAAGTCCTCATACTTCAAACCCTTGGGAAGGGTATCCGTAATGGTGACCGTGTCTGCATTGGGATCGGGATGTTTGATCAAGAGCTTGAACCAGATCACCGTGCCATTGGGAGTTCCCGTCTGAATCTCAGCTGTATTTTTACCAAAATCATACGGGCCATTCATGCTGTCAGTAGCAACAAGCTTGCGTAACTCCGAATCCTTCGGCTTCTCCGGTTCCGGCTTCGTGTAGCTTGTCGTTTTTTCCGCCGTATGGTCCGCATCTACAGAGCATACATTCGTTGCTTTCACCACATCTTTTTCGGCCAGATCATCCAGCTTTTTATCCTCCCCTTTACATTTTATATAGGAATTATACGTTGCTGTATTGAGCTGGGTAACCTTAAAGCCCGTTCCTTCCCAACGGACATCAATCTTAAACGCCCGGACTTCATCGCCAGAACCTGCTTCTTCTTTCATGTCCTGATCTTTGTAGCAGGTTACAGTTATTGTACCATGATACGGAATGTTCTTAAACGTATCAAGGTTGATTCTCGACCATTGCGTCGTTCCATCGTCATCATTCTTAACGACAACATCAAACTTTGTGTCATTGCTTTCAAGGCTGCGCTTTAGCTCATCATACTTTGCATAATGATCCAGTTCAAATGTCTTAGGCGCTCCGTTTTTATCCGCAACGGTTGGCGTCTGAAGTACATCGGATACTGTAAACTGCTTCGCCGTATCAGTATTTGCATTCGTGCGGACAGCGAAATTCCAATTTTTTGCCAACAGCTCTGTGCCATCACTGCTCAAAGACATTTCTTTGTCTACAGCTTTTACCAGATACCAATCACGCTTGCCAACCGTTGTCGTACTGCTATCGGTACCTATTACGGTATCATCACCTTTTTTGATCTCGACATTGTTTGTAACCGATGCGTCTGTACTGTCCGGAATCGAAGTAAAGTAGGTAATGGTATAAAAGCTGGATGTTGCCACTTTATCTGCGGGGAACGTATAGGTAAAGCCGCCCCTATCCTTATGTACTACCTTGTCAGTGTAGATCGTCTCAAATGGCTTTTTATTCGCATCATTAATCTCAATCTTCGAATCCGAACCCATGAGTATCTTTGAGCCCGGCGTTTGAATCCGATCTTCCACCTTCAAGCCAGCTAAATTTTCGTTGTTGGGGTTTTTGATCGTTATCTGCCACTTAATGCGCTGCAACCGATCGGTGTTTGCATCATCAGCTCTTGTTTTCTCCACCGAAATCTTCTCTGGAGTGTAGCTTTTCCACTCTACGTCCGTCTTCGTTGTTTTACCATAAGTCGCAGATGCCGTGTTGCCAACTGAATTTACCGTAGTCAATTCATTTGCATTTGTGAGTTCATAGTAATACGTCAAAACATAACTTTCGCCTTTGCCCAAAGGAGCAAGCTTTTCGATCACGAATTCCTTCTCATTATTTGTATTATTAGAGTCTTTCGTGATCTGGGGATATCCGGCCGGAATAGTTACCGCCGAGCCATCCCCTTTCTTCAGTTCAAATTCGCTGTATTTGCCAACAATCGCACCGCTTGGAGTGATCACGTCCTTGATCGTGACGTTTTCGTCCGCAGTGCCCTCCTGAGAGCGGACTGTAACAGTATATTTGAAATATACCTTGCCGCCTTCTCTTATAATACCGGTATCCGCTGTTTTATCAACGCTGATATCGCTCTTCTTTTTCAGAGTAAAGCTTTCGGAATCGCCGGGGAATTTGATGGTCTGGTTCTCGCCTGTTTCTTTTGCAACTGCCACGCCCCAAACCTTGAAATCTGCATCAAACTCTTTTTCGTGATTAAAGGTATCGACTTCATTCGAAAACTCAACCGTTACGTTTCCTTCCGTGTCCGCATTCAGATAGCCAATTACCTTTGAGGAATCGTTTCGATCTGTAATTGCCTGATGCTCCAACGGTTTTTGCAGCTTAAAAGGCAGCGTATACGTGAGCTTATTGCCGTCCGGCGCCTTCTTACTGAACGTACCTGCCGGGACCTTGATGCTCACCTTCACCTGAAGGTCGTCGCCCTCATTCACTGTGTCATCCTTCTGAACATCCTGATAAATACTATTATTATCCTTCTTCTGCAGTGTGAATTCCGCTTTCAAGTTCGTTGCAACCGTGGGGTCATCCAAATTGATGGGATACTTCGTTTCCCCGGAATCCACCGCCGCCGCATCCTTTTCCTCTGCCGGCTGCACTGCGATCTCATCGTCATGGCTGCCGTCGCGGTCGTCGGCCTCGCCCACGTAGTCGCCGTAAGCCTGATCCACGAGGATGGTGCTGGTGACATCGGTGAAGGGAACGGTCACTTCCGCGACAGCGCCCTCGACGGCACCAGAAATAACGGTCAGCGAATCGTCGCCTACCGTCTCCACGATGCCGATGGTCTCGTCGTCGGCAGTTCCGTTTTTATTATAGGTGACCACATCGCCGGGGATGGCTTCGTAAGCCGCCTCTTCGCCCTCGGTGAGGTAGGCAAAGCCCATGGCATCCATATCGGCGCGCAGCGCCTCCAAGCCCAAGCGCTGCGGGATCTCCGTCTTAGGGATGCCCGCATAATGCTGGCAGAACGCGATGAACGCGACGTCCCAATCGGCGTAGGGGTTCCCGTAGAACGCACCGTAGCGGGTGTAATGGTGGACGTCGATGATGTCGCCCAGTGCCTCGTCGGTCTGGAAGTTCTTTTCGCTTTCCTTGTAGCCAAGCTGCTCCTGTGCCACGGCCAGCAGGGCCTCGTTCCAGTGATCGCTCAGGCCGACGCTGTATTTTTCCCAGTCGTCGTCGGTCTCCACGTCGGCGCTATAGTCCGCAAGGCACGCCAGCGTGTGCGTGTGTTCGGGGATGGTGCAGGTCAGCACCTTCTCATAGCACGCCTCGGTGTGGTGATGGAGCACCGGCTCGGAAACGGCCTCGCTGCTGCTGTCCTCCGCCACAGACGTGGCGGTGTTGGTATCTTCCAGCGCCGCAATGCCGTCATCGTCTGCCGCCGTACCGTCCGAGAGCACTTCGCCCTCTTCGTAGCCGCAGACCAGTTTTTCCTCGGTCTCCGTCTCGGTGGTGAAGCAGTCGTCCGTGTGGGTGTGCTCCTCAAAGCCGCAGAGGAAGTCCCCCGTATCGGGATCAACCGGGCAGGTTTCATCGTGGGTATGTTCTTCTTGGCCGCAGGTCAGTTCCTCGTGCTCAACAAGCACGGTCTCGTAGCAGTCCGCCGTGTGGTGGTGCACCTCCGGTTCGGTCTCTTCCGGCTCCAGCTCTTCCGGCTCGGCTTCCGGTTCTTCCGTGGTCGGCTCCGAGTCCACGGAAAAGGCGGAGTCCGGGTCTTCCGGCTCGCCTTCCTCGTAACCGCAGACCAGCTCCTCGGTATAACAGTCGTCGGTGTGGACGTGCTCCTCCATGCCGCAGCTGTATTCGTTGTCGGTGGTCAGCGCCGTGCCCACCTGATGCAGCCGCCAGCTGACCGAGAGTGATGTCAGCATCGCAAGCACCAGCAGCATCGCCGTATAGCGCCGCGCTCTCACGCGCTGCGCCCGCAGCTTCTGCATGATCTCATTGAACTGATTCCCCATCATGGCACCTCCTTAGTGCACCCATGAAAAACGTGACAAGGGCCATACCCTCAAGAACACCTTGCCGACGATCTGGCTTTTGTCCACGCAGCCGATGACGGTGCTTCGGCTGTCGATGGAAGTTGAACGATGGTCGCCCATCACGAAATAGCGATTTTCCGGCACCTGATACGGGAACTTGAGGTCGCACTCGCCCAGCGCGAGTTCATCGACGTAAGGCTCCTCCAGAGCCTCCTCGTTCACCGTAACAACGCCGCTCCGGTCGATGGAGATCACATCCCCCGGCCCGCCGATGATCCGCTTGAGCAGAAGCTTATTCTGCCAATAAAAACCGCACAGATCGCCGGTTTTCATATCATCGGTCTTGAGCAGCAGCAGGACATCCCCGCTCTGCAAGGTCGGGTTCATGCTGTCGCCCGACACCTGCAGCACCGGCAGGAGGATGGTCGCCAGCAGCACCGCCGCCGCAGCCACCACCACCAGCGCGTAGACCGTGCTTTTCAGCACCCGCACGTAGCGGTTCCGGTATTCCAGACGCTGCCGTTCCTTGTCCACTTCCTCCATGGAGGGGATCGTGGCCAGTTTCACGTGTCGTCCCTTCATTCTGCGTCCGCACCTCCGTTATCCGCAGACTGCGGTGGTTCACTGGGCAGGGGCGGATTCATTGCCTTTACCGATTCCAGATACGCATCGGCAGCGGCCTGAGCCGCTTCGAACACCTGATGCAGCGCCAGTGACGCTTCCGCGATGGAACCGGCATGTTCCAGCCGCAGGGTGCGGTCGTCCAGCTGCTTCTGGAGCGCCGCGTTCTGCTGTTCCAGCTCTTCTTCGTGCTGCTTGAGCGCGTAGATGATCTCGATCAATTCGGTGCGGCTCATCCGCCGCAGTTCACGTTCCGCCATGTAGCTTATCTCCCTAACGGATGATTGTCATAATTACCCAATTACTACGATTGATTATAGCATCGCTCTTCTATTTTCGCAACGGGTTTCGTAAAATATATCATTGATTTCCGGCGTCTGAAAGCCCGATTTTCGCCGCTTTCGGCGCAAAAAAGCGCATCCGCTTTTTTGCGGATGCGCTTCTCAGACATTTTAGGAAATTTTGTTTAGTTTTTGCCGGTCAGCTTGAAAGTGTTCAGAGCCTCAATGGTGGTGACGATGACCCTGACGTTGTTGATGATGGAGCTGCCAGCGGAGAAAACGCGGGCGATGTAGTTGAACAGGGAGCCGACATTCATGAAGATCAGCCAGCCCTGCGTGTCGGTGATGGAGCCGCCGTTCAGGTAGACCATCTCGTTCTCGTCGATCGCAGCGTAAGCGGCGGGCAGTTTGATCTCATTGTTCATCATAATAAGGAATCCTCGCTTTCAAAATTTCAAGATAACTTCAGGCAAAAGCTGACCGTTTCAGCCGTGCAGCGCTACCAGCGTGAACACAAGAATGGTCGTGCCAACGATCAGGACTTCTCCCATATGTTCTTCGATCTTAAAGGTCTTGGCGGGTTTCGTCTCCTCTGGCTGTGCAGCCGCGGCGGAAGAAGAACTGCCGTCCGCGACTGTCCAGTGAGCGTAGAGCGTCTGACCTTCCTCTTTGAAGTTGTACTTGCTCGCCTTGATCACGGTGCCACCCACGATATCCTCATACCAGCCATCAAAGGTGTAGCCCTCCATGGTAGGCGTCGGCAGACTGGACGCGCGGTAAACGTCGCCGTACTTGTAAACGTACACCTGCGTCGGCACACCGATACCGCCCTGCGGTTCCAGATAGATGGTGTGATATTTTTCTGCGGCAAACGCCAGCGGGGTCATGCAGCAGAACACTGCCAGCGTTACGACCCCCAGCATCAGCCTCTTCAGAAATTTCTTCATGTTGCGGCCTCACTTTCCAAACGTTCCGTGAACGCCACACCCTTCCCGGATATGACGTCTCTATATAGGTTATACGATAAACGGCCTGTTTTGTCAATTGCTTCCTGTGAAATTTCGCAATTGTTTTGTCGTTTGTGGAAAAAGGGTCCGGTTTCAGGATTCGGTCTCAAAAAATTCCTTGACCAGTTTGACCACCGTGCCGGAAAGCAGCAGCAGCGCGATGAGGTTCGGGATGCTCATCAGGCCGTTGAAGGTATCGGCGATGTTCCACAGCAAGCCGAGGTCCACCGTCGCGCCCAGAATGGCCACGAAAGAGTAGACCACGAGGAAAGGCCGCACGACCTTATCCGTCTTGCAGAGGAACTCGATGCAGCGGGAGCCGTACAGGCCCCAGCCGATGATGGTGGAGAATGCGAAGCAGCACAGCGCCACCGCCGTAAAGATGGACGACCAGCCGCCGTAGGTGGAGGTGAATCCGGCGATGGTCAGCTCGGCACCGGCGGCAGAGCCGTAGTTCACCGGCACCCCGCTGCACAGGATGACCAGCGCGGTCAGGGTGCAGATGACGATGGTATCGGCAAAGACTTCGAAGATACCGAACATCCCCTGCTTGACCGGCTTGCGGGTGTCGGCACAGGCGTGGGCGATGGAGCCGGTGCCCAGACCGGCCTCATTGGAGAAGATGCCGCGGGAAACGCCCTTCTGCATACTGAGGAAAACGCTGCCGATGGCACCGCCCGTGAAGGCCCGTGGGTCAAACGCGCCGCCCACGATGGAGGCCAGCACCGCCGGGAAGCGCCGGATGTTCAGGATGACAACGCCCAGCGCCAGCACCACATAGAACAGTGCCATAAAGGGCACCAGCTTTTCGGTGACACTGCCGATCCGCTTGATGCCGCCCAGCAGCACCATGGCTACCAGCATGGCCACCAGCACGCCCGCCACAAGGTTGACGGTGGAGAGCATACTCCTGCTGAAGTCGCCGTAGGCGGTCAGGGCCGAGTCGATGGCCGTGACGATGGTGTTCACCTGCGTGGCGTTGCCGGTGCCGAAGACGGTCAGCACGCCGAACAGCGAATAGAACGCCGCCAGCCAATGCCAGTTTTTGCTCAGGCCATTTTTAATGTAGTACATCGGGCCGCCCACCCACTCGCCGGTGGCGCTGCGCTCCCGGAAACGGACGGCCAGCGTCACTTCCGAAAACTTGGTGCACATGCCCAGCAGCGCCGAGCACCACATCCAGAACACCGCACCCGGCCCGCCGATGGCGATGGCACCCGCCACGCCCGCGATGTTGCCGGTGCCCACCGTCGCTGCCAGCGCCGTGCAGACCGCCTGAAACGGCGTCATGGCGCCGTCCGTAGCGTCCTTCTTGCGAAACATGCGTCCGATCGTTGTTTTGATGGCATAAGGGAACTTGCGGATCTGCAAAAAGCGGGTCCGCACACTGAGCAGCAGCCCCACGCCGATGATGCTGATCATGGCTGGGATGCCCCAGATAAAATGGTTGACCGCATCGTTCACGGCCGTAATGGTTTCGATCATGGTTCTTTCCACACCTCTGAAAAATCAACTTCCGCCGCCGGGTGTTTCCCGGCAAACATAGTTGTTATTTTATCGCATCTTTGCAGTTCTGTCAATTTTTCAAGGCGCAGAAGAGATTTTTTCATCTTTTCCGATTCAAACGTCACAAATCAGTGAAACTGTGGTATCCCCGCAGGGTTTTCGGTCAAATTCCGCCTGCCATGTGACCGTTTCCGGCTGCACCGGTGCAAAATAGCAGGCGGAGGTTGCCGCAGCGGCTCCCTCCGTTTTTTCGGCACTTCCGCGCACCGTGCAGAACACGGCAGTCGGCCCATCGGCCCCGCCGATGACCGCAATGGCCGCATCCCCTTCCATCTGCGGTTCCAGCCTGTATTTCCGGGCAAGTGCCGCCTGTTCCGGCGGCAGCTTCCGTGGTTTGCGGCGCGGATGGTCTCCCTCAGCGCAGTCGGTCAGGTAGAAGTGTTCCGCTTTCGGCGTCAGACGGTACGTCATCATGCAAAAACAATTTGGACGTTCCCAGCCGTCGCAATCCGGGAGCTCCAGCGTTTCCGACCGGACATCCAGCACCGTCAATTGATAGGCGGCATTCTCGTTTCCCGGTTCGTGGATCGTCACCGACTCCCCCGCAGCCGGTGTCCGGAACTGTTCGGCCAGATGCTGCTCCAGTTCCGCTTCCAATTCCAGTTCCAGCGTTCGGAATCGTTTGGGACGGCTCTTCCGGCTCTTTGTTGCCCATGGGTAGCTGTTCCGCCAGAACCGCCAGACCTTCGTTTCGTCCAGCCCATAATAGTGCACCAGCGCCGCTGCCTCATCGCTTCCAGCGTCAGTTCCCGGAAGATACCCCATTCCGCAGCCATCGCTGGGGTGCAGACGCACCCCGTTCAGCCTCAGAGAGGCACAAAATCCAATATCCAGCGGATTCTCCTGCTCCATCTGGCGTTCTTCCGCTCTGGTCAACGTGCGGGTGCATTCGCCGTTTTCGGTCAGGCCCCATTTTTCCATATAGGCCCGCAGTTCTCCCTGCGGCACCTCCATCGCAAAGTCCACAACCAATCCCTGCCGGCACCGGTAGAGGGCCGGGATCAGCCACTGGTGGCCATTCCATTCAAATTCCCTGTCCAGATGCAGTTCCTCGCCTTGGTCGGTCCCCTTCTGCGTCCCCCAGTAATTTTTTCCAAAACAGATCTTCCAGCGGCAGTGTTGGTGTTTCATGACCCTTGTCCCCTTCCGTTTTTCTTCATTCTAGCACGGTTTTCTCCGCCCCACAATCTTCCCAGTAAATTTTTGCCGAATCCTTGCCGCCCGCATCTACACATCCGCTGCGGTTTGTGCTATGATAGGGCTGAAAAATCGGTTTGGCACTGCCAACCACAAGAAGGTGTCGTTCATGTCTGATCTGCTTGAAACGCTGCGGCAGGAAGGCGTCGATCCCGCGCTGCTCTCCGCCGTGGAGGAATACCGTACCGCGCACCCGCTGGCTGAGGGGCTGCGCCCCCGCATCCCGGCGTCCGCCTTTACTTATTACGGAAAAGAGGTCTGGGAACAGGCGCTGGCCGCCCTGCTCTGCGGCGAGAACCTGCTGCTGGCGGGCGGCAAGGCCACCGGCAAGAATGTGCTGGCCGAGAACCTCGCCGCCGCCTTCGGCCGCCCGGCGTGGGATATCTCGTTCCATGTGAACATGGATGCGGCCTCCCTCATCGGCATGGATACCTTTGAGGGCGGAGCCGTCAAGTTCCGGCCCGGCCCGGTCTACCGCTGCGCCCAGTGCGGCGGTTTCGGCGTACTGGACGAGATCAACATGGCCAAAAACGAGGCGCTGGCCGTCCTCCACGCCGTACTGGACTTCCGCCGCGCCATTGATGTGCCCGGCTACGAGCGCATCCCGCTGGCCGAGGAGACCCGTTTCATCGCCACGATGAACTACGGCTATGCAGGCACCCGCGAGCTGAACGAGGCGCTGACCTCCCGCTTCGTGGTCATCCAGATGCCCACCATCACGCAGGACAACCTCGAAAAGCTGCTGCGGGCCCAGTTCCCAGACCTTGCGGCAAAATATGTCCATCAGTTCGCCCTCCTCTTCCTCGACTTGCAGAAGAAGTGCGACAGCGCCGAGATCTCCACCAAGGCGCTGGACCTGCGCGGGATGCTGGACGCCCTGCGGCTCATCCGCCGGGGAGTAGCCGCCGGGGCTGCGCTGGATATGGGCATCACCAACAAAGCCTTTGATTCCTACGAGCAGGGGCTCATCCGGGACGTCATCGCCGCCCGCATCCCGGCGCAGCTCACTGCCGAAAAGCTCTTCGGCTGATGGAAGCCCAGAGCTATACCGCCGAACAGCGGCGCGCAGCCAATCAGGTCTGGGCGGCAGCCGGAGCCTATGGATTTGAGCCGCTGTTCCTCGCGCACAACACCGACGGCACCATCGATTTTTACATGAACTGCATCGTGGGGCTGGTGCACAAATATTACGGCGATGACCTCGTCCGCAGCCTGTTCGACTGCTGGGACGGCGACATCCGCCAAAGCCAGCTGGACGACCTGACGTGGCTCTACCTCGAAAGCGCGGCCTACGCGCTGGAGCTGCCCCGCCGCCCGGTGCTGGCCGAGCTGCGCCGCGCCCACGCCGACTATTTTTTCGGCATCCAGTACAAGCTCTCCCGGCAGGAGTGGATGGCGAAAAATCAGCTCGTCTACACCATGCAGGCCCACCGCTGGCGCACCGTGCAGGGCCGCCGCCCGCCGGTGATGACGCCCTACGAAGCCGACCTTGCCAAGGCCCTTGCGCCGGACACACCGCCTACACCCGCCGCGTTAAAGGATGCACTGCTGTCTGTTTTTGCAAAAGCAAACCTCTTTGACGGCACCGTGCGGCAGAAACCCGCCCTCCACCTGCATCTGGAAGGGCTGCTGGCCTCCCTTGCCACCAAGACCCTGCCTACCCAGATGATCAAGACCGACCGCGTGACGGTGGAGCACTCCAACTCCGTGGATGCGGCCAGCACCGGCGGGCTGACCGTGGACAAGCGGCTGGCCCACATCACCCTGAAGCAGAACGCCGCCGAGGACCGCGCTTACATCGAAAGCTGCTTCGGGCGGTCGCTCTACCCGCCGGAGCGGCTGCGCAAGGCCGAGCAGGAGCTCTGCACCGGGAACCATCTGGGGTGCCGCCTCTGGTTTGCGGCGGGCGTGCCCAGCCCGGAACAAGCCCCCAACCCGGAGGCGAAGCACCTCGCCGAACAGGCCCAGCTCCAAGCCGACCGGAACCGCGCTTACTACGCCAAGAACCGGGAGCTCCACCGCAGCGTCGTGCTGCGGCTGACCGAGCAGATCCGGAACTGCATCCTCGTCCACCAGCAGCCCAACGCGCGGGTGGCCCGCAGCGGCAATCTGGACCCGGAGCGGGTCTGGCGTGCGCCCCTGCTGGACGATGCCCGCGTCTTCCGCTGTGCCGAGGAAGAGAACCAGCCCTCCTTCACGGTGGACCTGCTGCTGGACGCTTCCGCTTCCCGGCTGCACTGTCAGGAGGTCATCGCGGCACAGGGTTCCATCCTCGCCGAGAGCCTTGCCGCCTGCGGCATCCCGGTGCGGGTGAGCTGCTTTTCCAGTCTGCGCGGGTACACCGTGCTGCGGGTGTTGAAGGGCTTCCAAGACAAAAACTTGCAGAACATCAATCAATATTTTGCCTCCGGCTGGAACCGCGACGGGCTGGCCCTGCGGGCGGCGGGCGACCTTGTGGACTTTGCCCCCGGCCCTGCGCCGCGCCATCTGCTCATTTTGCTGACGGATGCTTCCCCCAACGACAGCCGCCGGGTGCCGCCCTCCTCCGAAAACCCGCTGGGCCACGATTACGGCGGGGCTTTCGGCGTGGACGATGCCGCCGCCGAGGTGCGTGATCTGCGCCGCAAGGGGCTGCGGGTCTCCGCCGTCTTCATGGGGGAGGACAGCTCCAGCCGCGACGCCGAACGCATCTACGGCAAAAACCTCGCCCGCATCCGCGGCATGGACCAACTGGCCCGCGCCGCCGGCCGGCTCATCCAGAACGAGATCCGGGAGCTGGGCGATTGAACCGTTTCCTGAACCGGGACTGCGCAAAAACGCAGCCCCGGTTTTATTTTCACAACCATATCGCTTGTATCGTCGGGAATACCGAAAAAATATTTTCGATTTTGTCAAACTTATAGTTGTATTTCGAGACAACTTATGCTATAATGTCCTCAGAAAACAACGAATCATTGGTTGTACAAGGAAGGAGACCCGCTATGGACGCCAATCGTTACTTTGAGGAAATGCGCCGTGCCATGTCTGCGCAAAAAATCGATTACTCGTTGATTTTGAGCGTAAAAGTGCAGGATCTTGGCGGAGCGGACGCTTATCTGGAGCTGCGCCGCAGCGCCTCCGGCCACGCGCGGGTCTTCTACTCTACCATGGGTCGTCAGAACTTCAACTTTCAGTTGTTCCGCAAGGGCTGGCAGCTCTGCCACAACGCTTCCGGCGAATTGACGGGCCGATTCCCCACCAAGGCGGAGGCTCTGCTGGACACGGCAGACTTTTCCGCCTGTATCCGGGACGACGCTTTTGACGCGGCCCGCACTGACTTCATCGTGGCCCAGCTCCGCCGCCTTTCGGACGCTTCCTGCCCGGCGCTGCCGCAGTCGGCCCGTGAGGGGGCCATGATCACGGTAGACAGCTTCGTGGGCCGGGGCGGCCACTGGTGCTATTGGAGCACCCAAGCGGCGGACTGCCTTCCCATTGCGGCCATCCTCTGCTGGCTGGGCGATTTTCTGGCCGGAGCGGAACGCCGCACCCTGCAGAGCTGCCCACAGGCCATGGAGCTGGCCGCTCAGTGGCAGGCACAGCTCTGCTCCCCCTTTGCCCGCCCGGCGGACGCTGTTCCCCGTCCCATTTCGCGCCCTGCCCCGCGCCGCGCTGCTCCTTCCGCCCAAAACCCGCACTGGCAGAGCATTCTGGCTGTGCTGGCGACCGTATAACCGAATGAAAAAAGAGGCTGCCGCATTACTCCCTCGTTCACGGTTTCGCCGCGTCAGCGATGCCGGAAGGAGTTTTGCAACAGCCTCTTTGTTTAATATTCGATTCCCTGCCGCGCGGCGATCCCCTTTTGGTAGGGGTGGCGGTGGCACTTCATCTCGGTGCTGTAGTCGGCGGCGTCCAGCATCCACTGCGGTGCCGCGTGGGCGGTGAGGACGCATTCCTGCGCGGCCGGGCGGCGGAGCACCGCCTCCTGCAGCAGGTCTTTGTCTACCATGTCCAGTTCCCACGCGGAGCCCGCTTCGTCCAGAATCAGCAGGTCGGCGGGCTGGGCCATGGCGGCGCGCAGGTTCTCGTTCTGCAATTGGCGGGTGGCGGCCTTTTCGGCGTCATTCATCCGGAACACGAACTTCTGCCCGGCCTTGCCGCGGTAAATTTTCGCGCCCAGCTGCTCCAGCAGCGGGACCTCGCCGCTTTTGCCGCCCTTCAAAAACTGCACGATGACGACGGTTTTCCCGCTGCCCAGCGCACGCAGGGCAAGACCCATGGCGGCGGTGGTCTTCCCTTTTCCGTCGCCCCAATAAAGATGCAGCAGCCCTTGTTCCATCAGGCATTTTCCTCCGCATACTGGACCATTTTCACGACGTGCAGGACCCGCTGCGTCTTCCAGTCACAGGCATCCAGCACATAGCCCCCCGCGTTGGGGCCGCACCACTCATGGAAGGTCTTGTGCGGCACGGCGAAGCGCTCCATGGCCGCCATCTGGGTGCCGCCGTGGGCCACGATGACAAGCTGTTCCTCGCCATTTTCCAGCGCTTCATCGACCAATTCCGCAAATGTTGTGCAGACGCGGCGGCAAAAATCGCTCTTGCGCTCGCCGTCCGGGTGGGCGCTTGTTTCGTTTTTGGCCACCCACGCCAGATACTCTGGGTCCTGCTCCACATGGACGAATTTCCGCCCCTCGAAGCGGCCGAAGTTCATCTCCTTCAGCCCCTCCACCGGCACGAGCTTCGCTTCCGGGAAGAGGATCTTCGCCGTCTGGGAAGTGCGCTGCAGCGGGGTCACATAGACGATTTCCGGGGAAAAATCGGCCCGCCGCAGCTTCGCGGCGCTCTCCGCCGAAAGCGGGATGTCCCGCTGGCCCTGATAGCGTTTCTGGGCGTTGTATTCAGTCCTGCCATGACGCAGCAGATAGATCAGCATGGTGCGTTCTCCTTTTTTCGCGTTTTTCCGCACCATTATAGACTATTTGCGCTAAAATCGCAAGGCTGCATAGAGTGGAGATGCGGCCATGCATTAAGATTTTCCGCAAAAAAGCACCCGCCGCAGGATACGGCAGGTGCTCCGAAAAATCAAATGCTTACTCGTACAGCGGGAAAGCCTTGGTCAGCGCCAGCACGCGGGCGGCGATGTCGTCGCGTTTCTCGTCGTAGTGCCAGATGCAGTCGGCGATGCAGTCCGCGATGATCTTCATCTCGGCGGGGCCCATGCCGCGGGTGGTCACCGCCGGGGTGCCCAGACGGACGCCGGAGGTCACGAAGGGGCTGCGGGTCTCGCCGGGGACGGTGTTCTTGTTGGCGGTGATGTGCACGCTGTCGAGGCGGGCTTCCAGCTCCTTGCCGGTGCACTCCTCGTCCCGCAGATCGATGAGCATCAGGTGGTTGTCCGTGCCGCCGGACACCAGCTTGACGCCACGGGCCTGAAGCTCAGCGGCCATAGCCTGTGCATTCTCGACGATCTTGCGTGCATATTCCTTGAACTCCGGCTTCAGTGCCTCGCCGAAGCAGACGGCCTTTGCCGCGATGACGTGCTCCAGCGGGCCGCCCTGCGTGCCGGGGAAGACGGCGGAGTTGATCCGCTTGGCCAGCACGGCATTGTTGGTCAGGATCAGGCCGCCGCGGGGGCCCCGCAGGGTCTTGTGGGTGGTGGTGGTCACCACATCGGCGTAGGGCACCGGGCTCTGGTGATACCCGCCCGCCACGAGGCCCGCGATGTGGGCCATATCCACCATCAGATAGGCCCCATAGCCGTGGGCGATCTCAGCGATCTTTTCAAAGTCGATGGCGCGGGGGTAAGCCGATGCACCGGCCACGATGAGCTTGGGGCGCACCTTCTTGACCTGCTTTTCCAGCTCCGCATAGTCGATGACGCCGTCTGCATTGACGCCGTAGGAAACGAAGTGGTAGTTTTTGCCAGACATGTTCACCGGCGAGCCGTGGGTCAGGTGGCCGCCCTGCGACAGATCCATCCCCATAACGGTATCGCCCAGATCCAGCAGGGCGAAGTAAACGGCGAGGTTTGCCTGTGCGCCGGAGTGCGGCTGAACGTTGGCGTACTTCGCGCCAAACAGCTTGCATGCACGCTGGATCGCAATATTTTCCACCTCATCCACGTAGGCGCAGCCGCCGTAATAGCGCTTGCCCGGCAGACCCTCGGCGTACTTGTTGGTCAGCACACTGCCCATGGCAGCCATGACGGCGGGCGAGACGATGTTCTCGCTGGCGATCAGCTCGATGTTCTCCCGCTGGCGGGTCAGCTCCCGGTTCATGGCGGCGGCCAGCTCCGAGTCTGCTTCCTTGACCAGACCGATGGTGTCGATCATGTTTTCGTACATAGTTTACTACCCCTCTCTTGACATTCTATCGCGGCAGCGGCGGCTCCTCAGCGGGCCGGGCTCCTACTTGCTACTATACCAAATCGGCCCAAAACCTGCAACCGCATTTTCGCCGAAACCCTTGCATTTTTCGACCACAGCGTTTATTATATTTGTATATTTTTGCCGGATGGTTTTGTACAACTTTTCGCCGTCCGCCATGGGGAGGGAAAAGCCGATGGACACCGCCGCAGAAAAGGCGGCGCAGCGCAAAGCGGGCATCGCCGCGCGGCGGGCACTTTCCGAAGCCGACCGTGCGGTGGCCAATGCCGCGCTCTGCCGCCGCATCGCACAGCTTCGCTGTTTTCGCGAGGCACAGACCCTCCTCGCCTACGCCGCCTTCGGGGGCGAAGCGGACCTTTCGGCCCTGCTGGCCGAAGCCGAACGGCTGGGCAAAACGGTGGCCTACCCCGTCTGCGGGGAGGGCTTCACCCTGACCGCCGCCGTGCCGGAGCCGGACGGCTGGGAGGCAGGGGCCTACGGCATCCGCACCCCCATCCTTACAAAATCGCGGCTGCTGGCGCCGGAGGAACTCGACCTCGTGCTCGTGCCCTGCACCGCATTCGACGCCGCGTGCCGCCGCGTCGGGATGGGGAAAGGTTACTATGACCGCTACCTGCCCCGCTGCCAAAACGCCGTGACGCTGGGCGTTGCCTTTGAGGTGCAGCGGGTGGAGCGGGCGGCAGCAGACCCCCACGACCGGCAATTGGACAGCTATGCGACAGAGGAGAAAATTTATCGTGGAACTGACAAATTTGAGCTGTGAAACCTTTTTGGCTGCGCTTGCCGGGAACGCCCCCGCACCGGGCGGCGGCGGCGCGGCTGCACTGGTGGGCGCAGCGGGGGCGGCGCTGGGGAATATGGTCGGCAGCCTGACCGTGGGCAAGAAGAAATATGCCGCCGTAGAAGCCGACATCCTTGCGCTGAACGAGCGCTCCGCCGCCCTGCGCAAGCGGCTGGAGGGGCTGGTACAGGCCGACGCCGAGGCGTTCCTGCCGCTGGCCGCCGCCTACAAGCTGCCCAAAGAGACGCCGGAGCAGCAAACCCACAAGGCTGCGGTGCTGGAAGAGGCCCTCAACAGGGCCTGTGCGGTGCCGCTGGAGATCATGGCCGCGTGCTGCGAGGGGATCACCCTTGCAGAGGAATATGGGGCCAAGGGCAGCGTGCTGGCCCTCTCCGACGCCGGGTGCGCCGCACTGTTCTGCAAAGCCGCGCTCCAAGCGGCGGGGCTGAACGTTACGGTCAACACCCGCCTGATGGCCGACAAAGCCCGCGCCGCCGCGCTGAACGCCGAGGCCGCCGCGCTGCTGGCCGATTTTGTCCCCAAGGCCGACCGGGTCTATGAACAGCTCACACAACAGGAGGGGTAATGTGATGGCAACGATCTTGAAAGGCGCGCCTGTTGTGGCCGCCATGAACGAAGCAAACGCCGCCCGGTGCGCGGCACTGAAAGCGCGGGGCGTCACCCCCACGTTGGCCGTGGTGCGGGTGGGTGCCCGCCCGGACGATCTTTCCTACGAGAAAGGCGTCCTGACCCGCTGCGGCAAGGTCGGCGTGGAGGTGAAGCAGTTCCTCCTGCCCGAAGATGCCGCGCAGGAGCAGCTGCTGGATGTGATCGCGCAGGTCAACGCAGACCCGGCCATCCACGGCTGTCTGCTCTTCCGCCCGCTGCCCAAGCAGTTCGATGACCGCACCATCCGCGCCGCACTGGCCCCGGAAAAGGACATCGACGGCATCACCGACGGCTCGCTGGCCGGGGTCTTCACCAACAGCGCCATCGGCTACCCGCCCTGCACGGCACAGGCGTGCCTTGAGATCTTGAAGTATTATCAGGTGCCCCTCTCCGGCAAGCGGGCCGTGGTGGTGGGCCGCAGCCTTGTGGTGGGCAAACCCGCCGCCATGATGCTGGACCGCGAAAACGCCACCGTCACCCTCTGCAACTCCCGCACCCGGAACCTCCCTGCCCTCTGCCAAGAGGCGGATGTCGTGGTAGTCGCCATGGGCAAGCAGGGCGCCATCGGCGGCGAACACCTGCGGGCCGGGCAGGTGGTGGTGGATGTGGGCATCCATGTCAACGCGGAAGGCAAGCTCTGCGGCGATGTCCGGTTCGACGAAGCTGAACCGCTGGTGGAGGCCGTCACCCCGGTGCCCGGCGGTGTCGGCACCGTGACCACCTCGGTGCTGGTGGGTCATGTGGTCGAGGCGGCGGAAAAGGCCCTCGGCTGATTTTTGAATTTTTTACAATTTGATCGTATGCAAAAAAAGACGCCCGATGAAACCGTTCACCGAGCGTCGCTCATTCACATCTTTTTCGCGTCAGCGGGTCAGCAGAAGCAGCCATGCCGAAGCGACGGCCTGCAGGATCAGCCAGCGGGCCACCACCTGCTCATCGCTCCAGCCCATCCGCTTGCGCACATGGTCGTGCAGCGGGGTCAGGGTGTTTTTCAGGATGCTGATGTGCAGGAAACGCTTGAAGCTGATCTTCAGGATGCCCAAGCTGCCATCCACGATAAAGACCAGCGCAGCCAGCAGGAAGGCGAAGGGATGGCCGCTCTTGAGGGCCAGCACTGCGAGGAAGAAGCCCATGGCGCGGCTGCCCGCGTCGCCCATCAGCAGGGTGGAGGGCTTGGCGTTCATCCACAGGTAGGCCAGCAGAGCACCGATGAAGACGATGGCCGCCGTTGCGTAATCGCCCAGCTCCTTGCCGTAGGCCAGCAGGAAGGTGCCGATGCTGACCACCGCAAGGCTGGCGGACAGGCCGTCCACGCCGTCGGTGCAGTTGACCACATTGATGCTGGCCCAGATCAGGACGACGATCAGCACGAGGTAGAGCGGATACGGGATGGCGAAGCTCCAGTTCAGGAAATGGACCGCCGTGCTGTTGAAGTTCAGGTAGGTCACACCTGCCACAATGGCAATGACGAGGTCGATGAGGCCCTTTTTGTATTCGTTCCACGCCACTTCCGAAGCATCGTCAAAATAGCCAGAGAGCATGGAAGCGATGAGCAGCACGGTATAGATGATATACTCGGTGCGCAGCGGCACCACTGCCAGCGTGACCAGCGCGATGCAGAGCACGAAGATGAGGCCGGAACCGCGGGCCTTGCCCTTGGAGAGCTCGCCGTTCACCGCAAAGGCGCGGCCATGGTCTTGGGGGAGCTTTTCCCGGAAGACCGAGTCCATCAGCGCCGTCAGCGCAAAGGCCAATAGAAATCCCAGCGCATCCACGGTGCGCTGACTGCCCGATAACAGTTGCAGCATATTTTCCTCTTTCCCGGAACGGCAGAGCGCCGCCCCTGTTGTTTCACTCATACGCAAGGAAAGTGTATCACGCCCGGCAGAAAAAATCAATCGTTCCCGCCGAAAAGCCGCCGGTTTGACATTTTGCGCCCGCCCCTCTATAATAAGAAGGCAAGCTGTCCCCTTTGCGGGGCATTTTTTATTGCAACAGGAGAAACCATGACACTTTCACTCGAACAGCTTTCCGCCCGGATGCGGCAGGGCGAGGACATCCCTCTGCGCGAGACGGCGCAGGTGGTACTGACGCTGAGCATCCCTTCGATCTTGCAGCAGATGGTCGTAACGGCCATGGAATACATCGACGCGGCCATGGTCGGCCACATCGGGGCCGAGGCCACCGCCGCCATCGGCATCGTCAGCTCTAGCACATGGCTGCTGCACGGCATCCTTGTGGGGCTGTACACAGCCTTTTCCATCCAGATCGCCCAATACCTCGGCGCGGACCGCCAGCAGGACGCCCGCGGCGTGCTGCGCCAATCCATGCTCTTCAACCTGCTGCTGGGCCTTGGGGCGGCGGCCTTCGGCATCGGCATCAGCCGCTTTCTGCCCGGCTGGCTGGGGGCGGATGTCTCACTTCAAGCCAATGCGTCCGCCTATTTCGCCATCTGGTCGGCGGCTCTCCCCTTCACCATGGCCATGGGGATGTACACGGCCATGCTCCGCGCCACCGGCGACGCGCTGACCCCCGGCCTCATCAGCGTGCTGGTCTGTATGCTGGACGTCCTGTTCAACTTTTTCCTGATCAACCCCACCCGCACCCTCTCCCTCTTCGGCTCCCGCTTCACGGTCTGGGGTGCTGGGCTGGGGGTGCCGGGCGCAGCGCTGGGCACCGCCCTTTCCACCGTAATGGGTGGGCTGCTGGCGCTGGCGATCTTATTGCTGCGGGAAGGCCCGCTCTGCATCCGCAAGCCCGGCTCGTGGAAGATCACCCGCTCGTGTCTGCTGAACCTCTGGCGGGTGGGTGCCCCGCTGGCAGCGGAGCGCGCGGCCCTCTCCTCCGCACAGGTGCTTCTGGTGCGGATCGTCTCCGGCCTCGGCACGGTGGCCATTGCGGCCAACAGCCTTGGCGTCAGCGCCGAGGGTCTGTGCTACATGGCAGGCTACGGCATTCAGGATGCGTCCATCGCGCTGGTGGGGCAGGCCGTGGGTGCCGGACGGAAGGACATGGCCAAACGGTTCGCCTTTCTCTGCACCGCCATTGGCATGGGGATCATGGCGCTGTCCGGCATGGGGCTGTGGCTGTTCGCCCCCGCGCTGATGGGCATCTTCACCGCCGACGCCGCTGTCATCGCGCTGGGCGCGCGGGTGCTGCGCATCGAAGCCTTTGCCGAGCCTATGTTCGGGGCCAGCATCGTGGCCAGCGGCGCGATGCAGGGCGCGGGCGACAGCACCGCCTGTTTCGTGCTGAACCTCGTCAGCATGTGGGGCATCCGGCTGACGCTGGCCTTCTTCCTCGCGCCCCGGTTCGGGCTGGTTGGCGTGTGGAGCGCCATGTGCTGTGAGCTGTGTATCCGCGGGCTGCTCTTCCTTGTCCGCCTCGCCCGCGGAAAGTGGCAGGAAAAAGGAGCTCTAAGCTGAAAAAATCTCCGGGAAGCAACGCTTCCCGGAGATTTTTCATTTTTCGATTACTTGCGGCCGTGCAGGATGGGCGACAGCGGCTTATAGATCACCATGCAGAGCACCGCATCCAACAGGCCCTTGACCAGCGTGAAGGGCAGGTTGAAGATGACGAGGCACTTGATGAGGCTGTCTGCCGAGGGCAGGATGGCCTGATACATGCCGAGGATGGCTTCCAGCGGCATGTGATAGAACTGCACATAGGCCGGATAGGTGATGAAGTAGTTGGACGGCACACTGAACACTGCCATAGCCGCTGCACCGATCAGCGCACCGAGGATAGCCGTTTTGCGGCTCTTGCGGTGCTTATAGATGCAGCCCGCCGTGACCGAGAAGACCGCACCCAGCATGAAGTTGCACAGCTCGCCGACACAAGCGGTGCTGGTGCCCTTGATGACGATGTGGAGCAGGTTCTTCATGAAGCTGATGACCGCGCCGTACACCGGGCCCAGCGCAAATGCTCCCAGCAGAGCGGGCAGGTCGGAGAAGTCCATCTTGACGAAGGACGGGATGAGCATCGGGATGGGGAACTCGATGAACATCAGGATGAAGGCCACCGCGCTGAGCATGGCGGCTACGGTCAGATTGTGGGTCGTGTTTTTTTTCATAGGTAATATCCTCCCGTCGGGGCGCTTCGGCCCCAAAATTGAATTGGAAAGCCCTTTTCGCGCTGTATCGGAACCGGGAAGACAACCAAAAACGCGCCCTGCTGCAACCAAAGACTGCAACAGGGCGCGTAGACAATTCGGATTTGTCTGCCGTTTCTTGCATCCGGACTATACCGTTGGCCCCGGAGTCTCACCGGGTCAGCACTCTTTGGGAGTGGTCGCGGGCTGTACCGCCAGTGGGGAATCGCACCCCGCCCTGAAACGAACTTTCTGGCCAGAGTATAGCGCGGCAGACAGCCCTTGTCAAGCCCCTGTTTCGGTTGCCCTTTCCGCGCGTTTTATGGTATACTGGGGCGTAAAATATTTTTTTCGAGGAGTTTTGCCATGATTTTTTCCATCCGTGACCTCGGTTTCGAGCTGGGGCCCTTCCTGCTGGAAGGCTGGCTGGCGCTGGCGGCACGCTGTGTCTGCGCACTGGCGATCTTCCTTGCCGGGTCTTTGGTCTCCCTGCTGCTGCGCAAAAAGATCTGCCCTGCCCTGCGGGGGCGCACATGGCATTTTGCCGCCACCCCCATCCTGCTGCGGAGCTTGGAAGGCCCTCTGGAACGGATGGCGGTCTTCACCGGCTTCTACCTTGCGCTGGCCAGTCTGCCGTGGGCCATCGCCAGCCTTCCGAAATTCCTGCTCATAGTCTACAAGGTCCTGATGACCCTGCTGTTCTGCAAGGGCCTGTATCAGGCGTCGGATGTGGCCGATTTGCTGCTGGCCTCCTGCAGCCCGGAGATCCGCTCCAACAAGACCCTGCTCTCCCTGCTGAACACGACCTACAAGGTGCTGGTCGTCATCCTCGGTGTGGCCACGGCGGCCCAGATCGCCGGTTTCCCCATCGGCAGCATCGTCGCCGGTGCCGGACTGGTCGGCCTGACCATTTCGCTGGCTGCGCAGGAAAGCGCCAGCAATCTGTTCAGCGGCATTGTTATCCTGCTGGACAAACCCTTCTCGGTGGGCGACTGGATCACCGTCGGCGATGTGGAGGGCGAAGTCATCGACATCAACTTCCGCTCCACCCGCATCCGCTCGCAGGATAAGACGGTCAGCATCGTGACGAACAGCAAGATTTGTTCGTCCACGGTCCAGAACGCGGCTCTGCGCACCATGCGGCCCTATAAGTTCACGTTGGGCGTCACCTACAACACCACCCGCCCCCAGCTGGAGCAGCTGATGGCCGATCTGAAGAAGATGCTGGACGAAAGCCCCTACACCGAAAAGGGCGCGAACATCGTCCGGCTGACCAGCTTCGGCGATTCCAGCATCAACATCCTCGTTTCCGCCTACCTCAAGACCAACGCCTATGCCGTTTTTCTGGAGGAGCAGAACGACCTGAACCTGAACATCATGGACATCATGCAGAAGGATAAGGTCGATTTTGCCTTCCCCTCCACCAGCGTCTACATCGAAAGATCCGGTTCCTGAGCCGGTTTTCATTTACTCCCTCCGTCATCGCTGGTGCGATGCCGGAGGGAGTTTTTTCATAGGGCCACATCCAGCGCCATCATCAGCGCAAAACCCAGCACCACGCTGATGACCCCGGCGGGCTCATCGTTTTCCACCGCTTCGGGGATCATCTCCTGCGCGGTCACGCAGACCATGCACCCGGCGGCGGCGCTCATCAGCCACGGCAGCGCCGCGCTCACCCAGCCCGCCAGCGCAAGGGCCAGCAGCGCCCCCACCGGCTCCACGAGGCCGGAGGCCGCCCCGGCGAAAAACGCACGTTTCTTGCTCTCTCCTTTCTGCAAAAGCGGGAGGCTGACCGCCGCGCCCTCCGGGAGGTTTTGCAGCCCGATGCCGAGGGCCAGCGCCAGCGCACCGCTTGCGGCGTCCGGCTCACCGGACAGAGCCAGCGCGGCGGCAAGACCCACCACCATGCCCTCCGGCAGGTTGTGCAGCGTGACCGCCAGCACCATCCGTCCACAGTGGCCGGCCCCGGAGCACAGCAGCCGCCCCGCCGCCTGTTCCAGCCGGAGCAGCCCTACCGCTCCGATGACCAGCCCCGCCGCGGGCGGCAGCCACCCCGGCAGCGGCCCCCGTTCCGCCCGCTCGATGGCGGGCAGCAGCAAGCTCCACACGCTTGCCGCCAGCATGATGCCCGCCGCCATCCCGCAGAGCATCCGCCGGGTGCGCGGCTCCTGCGTGGACCGCATCAGGAACACCCCTGCGGCCCCCACCGCCGTACAGCACGCCGGGAGCAAAAGCACCGCCGCAACCAAAAAAATCCCGTTCAAACCGCATTCCCCCTTCCTGCTGTTCTATGCAGAAAAACGGAATTCGGTGAACGGGGATCCTTGACACCCGGCAGGAGCTTCAGCCCGCCCCGCAGAACGGACTCAGATGCCCCAGAATACGATGCCCAGCCCCGCCGCAAGGACGATCATCCCGATCGGCGACGGGGCTTTTTTTGCTGCCTTTTTGTAGGCGAAATGCACAGCCCACAAAATGCCGAACACGGCCACCGACCGCACCGACACTGCCGCGCCGCCGCCCAGCCGGGTGATGCCCAGCAGGGTGGAAAGGGCCATGGTCAGGGCAGTGGCCAAGATCATCGCCACGACGCAGGGCCGCACGCCGGAGAGAAACGCTTCCACCCCGGCATATTTCATCAGGTTCCGGAGCACCGCCGCGATGAGCAGGATGATGAAGAACGAGGGCAGCACAACGCCCAGCGTGGCAAAAAACGCCCCGGCCAGCCCGCCCTGCGACGAGCCGATGAAGGTCGCCATATTGATGGCCAGCGGGCCGGGGGTGGACTCCGACACCGCGATGAAGCTCAAAAATTCGCTCTCGGTCAGCCACCCATGGTTCAGCACGACTTCCCGCACCAGCGAGATCATCCCGTAGCCGCCGCCAAAACTGAGGGCACCGATCATCAGGAAGTTCAAAAAGAGCTGTACATAGATCATTTCCCCGCCCCCGCTTTCTTCACAAGCCACACCAGCACCCCTGCCGCGCCGCTGAGCAGGATGTAGTAGATGGACGAAAAAGACACCGCCGCCAGCGAGCAGCCCACCATCGCCGCGACGACCGCCGCCAGAATGCAGAGGTCGAAGGGGTCCTTTTTCAATTGTTTCAGCATCTTCAGCCCCGCCGAGAGGATGAGGTAGACGACGCAGGCTTGGATGCCCTTGAACGCATTTGCCACCACGGTCAGGCTGAGAAAACGATCAAAAAAGAGCGAGATGATGTAGATTACCACAAAGGACGGGAGGCTGACCGCAGCGGTGGAAGCCGCCGCCCCCGCCGTGCCGCCGATCTTATAGCCGATGTAGGTGGCGCTGTTCACGGCCACGGGGCCGGGGGTGGACTCGGCAATGGCGACCATATCCAAGAATTCTTCTCTGGACATCCACTGTTTTTCCTCGACGAATTCATGTTCCAGCAGGGCCACCATGGCATAGCCGCCGCCGAAGGTGAACGCGCCGATCTTCAAAAAGGTCCCAAACAGGGTCGAAATTTTTTTCATACGCAGTTCCTCTTTTTTTCTTTTTCGCCCTATTTTAGCACACTGCCCCGCAAAAGAAAAGTGGCCGATTGCTTCTCTTTCCAGACGGAACATGGTATACTGAGCTTGATATTCTGCATCTGCAGAGAAGACAGGAAAAGGAGATTCGTACTATGAAAACAAAATTTGGCATCGTGGGCTGCGGTTTTCTGGGCAGCATCGTGGCGGATGCCTACCGGAAGGGCCTTCTGCCGGACTACGAGCTGGTGGGTGTGACCAGCCGCACCCGCGCCAAGGCGGAGGCCGTGGCAGAGAAGACCGGCTGCGTGGTCTGCGACGACGTGGATGCACTGCTGGCCCTCCAGCCGGAGTACATCGTGGAGACGGCTTCGGTGGAGGCCGTCCGCGCTATGGCCATCCCGGTGCTGAAGCAGAGCGTAAACCTCGTCGTCATCTCCATCGGTGCCTTTGCCGACCCTGCGTTCTATGAGCAGGTCAAGCAGACGGCACAGGAGAGCGGTGCAAAGGTGCATCTCGCCAACGGCGCCATCGGCGGCTTTGACGTCCTACAGACCGTCACCCTGATGGCACAGGCCCAGTCCCTGCCCGAAACGGCGGGCATCGAGACCCACACCGGGGCCAAGGGCTTCCGCAACACCCCCGTCTGGGCCGACCATCTGCTGACCGACACCGAGAAGACTACCGTTTTCACCGGCAGCGCCAAGGAGGCCATTGCCACCTTCCCCCGCCGGGTCAATGTGGCCGTGGCCACTTCGCTGGCCACCACCGGCCCGGAGATCACCGGCGTGACCATGCACTCGGTGCCCGGCTGGGTGGGCGATGACCACTGCATCACCGCCGAGATCGAGGGCGTGAAGGCGGTGGTGGACATCTGCTCTTCCACCAGCGCCATCGCCGGGTGGAGCGTGGTCGCTTTGCTGCGCAACCTCGCTTCGCCCATCTGCTTCTATTAAGGGAGGATCGCTATGTTTGAAAAATTGGTGGCCATCGAGCCTGTCAGCCTCATCCCGTCCGCCGAAAAAGAGCTTTTCCAGTATGCCAAGGAGGTCGTGCTGTACGACGACATCCCCGCCGACGACGAAGAGATCATCCGCCGCATCGGCGACGCCGACGCCGTGCTGCTGAGCTATACTTCCCGCATCGAGCGCCCCGTGCTGGAGCGCTGCCCCAACATCCGCTACATCGGCATGTGCTGCAGCCTCTACTCCGAGGCGAGCGCCAATGTGGACATCGCCTACGCCCGCACCAAGGGCATCAAGGTGCTGGGCATCCGCGATTACGGCGACCGCGGCGTGGTGGAGTATGTCCTCCACGAGCTGACCGGCATCCTCCACGGCTTCGGGATGCCGATGCTCCGCGACGAGCCGGTGGAGATCTACGGCCTGAAGGTGGGCATCGTGGGGCTCGGCGTGTCCGGCCGGATGATCGCCGATGCGCTGTCCTTCCTCGGCGCGGACATCTCCTACTACAGCCGCACCCGCAAGCCGGACGCCGAACAGGCGGGCATGACCTACAAGCCGCTGAACCAGCTTTTACAGGACAGCGAGGTGGTCTTCACCTGCCTGAACAAGAACGTCCTGCTGCTGGGCAAAGAAGAGTTTGCACAGCTGGGCAGCGGCAAGGTGCTGTTCAACACCTCCATCGGCCCCGGCTTCGACTCCGCCGCATTGGAAGACTGGCTCACCCAGCCGGGCAGCCACTTCTTCTGCGACACCCGCGCGGCGGCGGGCCCCGTTGCCGACGGCTTCTTTGACCGCCCCAACGTCCACTGCCAGAACGTTTCCGCCGGGCGCACCAAACAGGCTTTTGTCCTGCTGAGCCAGAAGGTGCTGGCCAACATCCAGACGGCACTGGCTGAATAATTTTTGCGAAAAGAGGTCTTTTTTCATGAACACTGCATTGACCATTGCAGGCAGCGATTCCAGCGGCGGCGCGGGCATTCAGGCCGACATCAAGACGATGACGGCCAACGGCGTTTTCGCCATGAGCGCCATCACCGCCCTGACCGCCCAGAACACCACCGGCGTGACCGACATCTTCGAGACGACGCCGCATTTTTTGGCCGAGCAGCTGGACGCCGTTTTCACCGACATCTTCCCCGATGCCGTGAAGATCGGCATGGTGTCCTCGGCGGCCCTCATCGAGACCATCGCCGAACGGCTGCGCTTCTACGAGGCCAAGCACATCGTGGTGGACCCCGTGATGGTGGCCACCTCCGGCTCCAAGCTGCTGCGGGATGACGCCATCACCGCCCTGACCGAAAAACTGCTGCCCATGGCCGAGGTCGTGACGCCGAACATCCCGGAAGCGGAGATCCTGTCCGGCCTGACCATCACCGACGCCGCCGGGATGGAGGCCGCGGCCCAGAAGATCAGCGAGGCCTACGGCTGCGCCGTCCTCTGCAAGGGCGGCCACAAGGTGAACGACGCCGACGACCTGCTCTGGCGGGACGGCAAGGCCCAGTGGTTCCACGGGGAGCGGATTGCCAACCCCAACACCCACGGCACCGGCTGCACCCTTTCCAGCGCCATTGCGTCCAATCTGGCCAAAGGGTACGACCTCACCGCCTCGGTGGAGCGGGCCAAAGCCTACATTTCCGGCTGCTTGTCTGCCATGCTCGACCTCGGCCACGGCTCCGGCCCCATGAACCATATGTTTGAGCTGAAGAGCCGGTTCATCTGAACGTTCCGGCCCAAAAAGGAGAACCCCCATGGAACATTGGCATCGCAGCGGCACCGCCCTGCTGGACGAGATCGCCGCCACCCACCTGCCCGCATCCCAGCTCGCCGTCTGGTACATCGGGCAGTGCGGCTTTATTTTCAAGTGCGGGGAGACGACCTTCTGCATCGACCCGGTGCTCAGCGACCTGACCGGCCCCAACGGCTCCCGCCGCCGCTATCCGGCCCCCTTTGCGCCGGGGCAGCTGCGGGCGGACTTTGTCCTCTGCACCCACGGCCACGCCGACCACATGGCAAAGGACACCCTGCGCGGCCTTGCACAGAACGACGAAACACAGTTTATTTTTCCCTCCGGCTGCCGAGCGCTGGCCCATGAGTACGGCGTCCCGGAGGAGCGCATCCACTTGGTGCAGGAAGGTTCCGCGCTGGAGCTTGGCGCTGCGCACCTCCGCGCCTTTTCCGCCGCCCACCCGGAACACGTCCTCGACGCTGAGGACCCCCGGATGGCGCTGGGGTATCAGCTCGATCTCGGCGGGTTCACGGTCGTGCATCTCGGCGACACTTACCTGACGCCCCGCCTTTACGCGGCCCTTGAGGCTCTGCCCCAGCCCGACCTGCTGCTGGCCCCCATCAATGGGCAGGATTTCTTTCGCACCCAGCGGAACTGCATCGGCAACTTGGAGGCCGAAGAGGCGGCGCTGTTGGCCGTCCGGCTCCGCGCCGGGTGCAGCATCCCCACCCACTACGACATGGTGCAGGGCAACACCGCCGACCCTCTGCGGTTCGTTTCGGCCCTGCGCAGACTGGACCCCGCCGCCCGGTTCGCCTTACCCGCGCTGGGCGAGCGGCTGATCTTCCAAAAAGACGAAGGCCGGAACCGCAGTGCCGTTTGGAGTTCGATGTTCCCATCGCCCTCCATCCAGCGGTAATTCGTGCTTTTTGTTAACATTTCCCGGTATACCACCCGGTTGGGCCGGGCCATGGAGGCCAGCAGCCAGTCCACCTCGATTGGCTGGGCGAACTGCACGGTCCCGCTCAGGGTCAGGAAGGTTTGGCCCGCTGCCGTCACCCGCACCGCGCAGCCGGTCCGGGTGCGGACAAGCTCCAGCCGCGCGATGTCCGTCCGGAGGACCCGCGCGGAATCCTTGGCGCAGGACGCCGCCCGGAGGGTCTGTTCTGCCTTTCGCGCATGGCGGTCGGAGGGGTTTATCCGCAGGTCAAGAAAAGCTTCCACGATGCGGACATTCCGCCGGGCCAGCGTAGTCTCCACGGCGTTCCGGGTCGTTTTGCCGCCGCGGTAGAGCACAACCGCCCGGTCGTTCTGGGAGATGACCACCGCCGGGGCGCTTTTGGTCCCTACCAGCTCCACCCGGAGGGTGTCCCGGCTGAGGGCGTTCCCTGCCCCGATGGCGACCGCCGCCGTCAGCAGCAGGGCGGGCAGAGCGACCCGCAGACGGAGCCTCCAATGGAACGCCAGCCAGCACAGCCCCGCCAGCAAGAGGCAAATGAGGGCCCCATAGGCCGTATCGAACCAGAGCTGTGCCCCCGGCCAGCCGGACACCCAGAGGGCCCACCGGTCCAGAAGGTCCGCAAGAAATTCGGCGCAGCGGGAGATCACCCGGTGGAGCGGAGCCAGCGCAGGGGCCAGCCCCAGCAGGGCCGTTCCAAGGCCCAGCAGCAGGATCGGCTCCACGAGCCAGAGCACCGCCACACTGGAAACAAGGGCGTAGAGGCTGGCGCTCAGCCCCCGGACCACCAGCACCGGGAAGGTGGCCGCACAGGCGCAGCCCGAAACGCAGAGCGTTTCCCACACGCTGCCGCCCAGTCGTTTTCCCCTTTGCAGAATGTTATGGTACACGCCGCCGCCTTTGTGGGCGGCGTTTTTCGTTTTGCGGGTTTTCTCCGCTCTGATCCGGGCTTCTTGGCTGCGGCGGGCCAGTTCCGCCCCGGCCAGCGTACCCACCACCGCCGCGAAGGAAAGTTCGAAGCCCATATCGCAGACGGCGTAGCTGTTGCCGAGGGTCATCCAGACGCCCGCCACGCCGAGGGAAGTCAGAGCATCCGCCGGGCCGCAGACCCAGATGCCCACTGCGCTGACCCAGACGGCCACACCGGCCCGGAGCACCGAGGGCGTGGACCCGGTGACCCCCACCATCAGCACCGCCATCCCGGCACCGAGCAGGGCCTTGGCGCGGCGGTGGGCGTAGCGGCGCAGAAGCTTGCGTCTGCGCCCTGCCGTGGGCAGATGTTCGAGGAAGCTGCCGCAGAGGATGGAGACGTGCATTCCGCTGACCACCAGCACATGCGAAAGCCCCGCGCCCCGGTAGGCAGTGCGCAGCGCGGAGGAGAGATGCGACCGATCGCCCACGACCATGGCGGCCAGAACCCCCGCCGGGTCATGGGCCATTCCCCGGCGCAGGGCCGCACTCAGCCGCCGCTGGAGCCGGGCCGTCCGGGCGCGGAAGGAGCTGCTCTCCCCCAGCCGTTCCAGCGTTTCGTCCCTGAGAAGTTCCCCGGTCAGAGGGACGCCGTCCGCGTAGAGGTCGAGCCGGTCCGTTTCCGGCGGCGCTTCCAGCGTGAACTTCCCACGCACCCGCTCCCCGGCTTGGCATTTGGGCAGGGCGGCGCACCGGATGCGGAAGTCTGCCGCCTCGCCGTCCACCTGTTCCACCCGCAGCACCGCGTCCACGACGCCCGGATAATAGGAGCTGTCCGTCCGCTCCACCTCGGCGGTCAGGGTGGCGGTTTTGCCCTCGTAAGCCGTTTGCAGCGCTTGCAGCTTCGCATCCGTGTGCACTGTCAGCGCAAGGCCCAGCAGACTGCCCAGCAAAAGGCAGAGGGCACCCGCCCGCGCGGTTTTCCAGCGCAGGAGTGCGAACAGCAAGCCGGAAACAAAAATTGCCGCAAGCAGCGGCAAAAGCCATGCTTGCGGCAAAAAAGCGCACACCAACTCCACCCCCAGCGCACCGGCGCAAAAGAGGCAGAGCGGGCGTCTCATATTTTAGTGCAGGAACAGGGGCAGCGGCTCAAGGAAGATGATGTCCTTGCGCTCGGCTGCGTCGCCCTCGGCCAGAACAGCGGCCTGACCCACGATGGTGCACTTGGTCTGCTCGGCCAGTGCGTCCAGCGCCTTCAGGGAGCCACCGGTGGAGATGACATCGTCCACCACCAGCACGCGCTTGCCGTTCATCTTGTCCAGCTCCTTGCGGTCAATGACCAGCTTCTGCTTGCCCGCAGTGGTGATGGACTGATCCTCGACCACGACCGGCTCCTTCATATAGAGCTTGACGCCCTTGCGTGCGCAGACGTAGGGCTTGCCGCTCTGGCGGCTCATCTCGTGGGCCAGAGGGATCCCCTTGGCCTCGGCGGTGAGCAGGATGTCGAAATCCGGGCACTTCTTCAGCAGCTCGGCGGCAGCAGCCACGGTCAGCTCGGTGTCGCCCAGCATGATGAAGGCCGCGATATCCATATGGTCGTTGACCTTGCAGATGGTCAGCTCGCGGGTAAGGCCCGCAACGTTCAGAGTATAGGTTTCAGCCATAACAATTCCCTTTCTCTTTGTATTCCGTTGATTTTCGGTGGCTCAGACCGGCAGCTTCTCGCCGCCAAGCACATGGAAATGCAGGTGCTTCACGGTCTGGCCGGCATCCTCGCCAACATTGGAGATGACGCGGTAGCCGTTGTCGAGGCCCTGCTCCTTGGCCAGCTTCGCGATGACCGCGAAGATATGTCCCAGCAGCGCGCCGTTTTCCTCGGTCAGCGCCGCAGCCGAGGGAATGTGCTCTTTGGGCACGACCAGAAAATGCACCTTTGCCTGCGGGTTGATGTCGTAAAAAGCAACGACCTGATCGTCCTCGTACAGCTTTTTCGAGGGGATCCTGCCCTCAGCAATCATGCAAAACAGACAATCTTCCATGGGAATTGCTCCTTTCCTATCAATTACTTGCCCTCTCAGTCTCACTTCGTTCGACAGCTATCCCCCTTCTGGCACAAATGTGCCACCTCCCCCGGTCGGGGGAGTCTTTCCCAAAGGGGTGAGCTTTTAGACGTCCCGATTTTACGCGGGTGCGGACGGAAAGAGCAAGCACGCTTACTATTTTTAAACCAGCTGCTTCTCCACGATGGACTTGACAGCAGCCAGTGCTTCGTCGATCTTGGTCTCGTCCTTCAGGCCGGCCATTGCAAAGTCCGGCTTGCCGCCGCCCTTGCCGCCAGCGATGGCGCTGATCTCCTTGACCAGATTGCCTGCCTTGAGGCCCTTTTCCTGTGCCAGCTTATTGACGGTGACAGCCATGGTGACCTTATCGTCTGTCTTGCCGACCAGAACCGCCACGCAGGGGTTCACGGCCTTGTCGCGGATGGAGTCGCACATACCGCGCAGGGTGTCGCCGGAGGTGCCGGTGAAGTATGCAGAAGCGATCTTCACGCCCTTCACCTCGTCGGCGTTGTCGAACAGGCTGGTGACCTTGGAGGCGGCGACTTTGGCCTTGATCTCCTCCAGCTCCTTGCTCATGGCCTTGTTCTCGGCCATGACGGCCTCGGCACGGATGGGCAGAGAGGTGATGTTGTTGGCCTTCAGGGTGTTGGCCACGGTGTGCAGCATTGCCTCCTGCAGATTTGCACGGATGAGCAGGTTGCGGCCGGTGACGGCCTCGATGCGGCGGATGCCGGCGGCCACGGAGGACTCGCTGACGATCTTGAAGCCGCCAATCTGGGCGGTGTTCTTGACGTGGGTGCCGCCGCAGAACTCAGTGGACCAGCCCTCGATGTCAACCACGCGGACGACCTTGCCGTACTTCTCGCCGAAGAGGGCCATTGCGCCCAGCTTCTTGGCCTCCTCGATGGGCATCTCCTTGACGGTGACGTTCATCGACTCGTAGATCTTATCGTTGACGATCTTCTGCACCCGGGCCAGCTCCTCGGGGGTGACTGCGCTGAAGTGGGTGAAGTCGAAGTGGGTGATCTCGGCGTCCTGATAAGAGCCTGCCTGATGGACATGGTCGCCCAGAACCTCGCGCAGGGCAGCCTGCAGCAGGTGGGTTGCCGTGTGGTTGCGGCAGACGGCCATGCGGTATTCCTTATCGACCTTGGCCGTCAGATGGTCGCCGACCTTGACGATGCCGCTTTCCAGCACGCAGGTGTGGACGTAGTAGCCCTTGGGGGTCTTCTTGACGTCCAGCACGCGCAGGGAGCACGCGGCACTGGTCAGCACGCCGTGGTCGGCCACCTGACCGCCCATCTCGGCGTAGAACGGGGTCTTGTCCAGAACGACCAGAACGCCTTCCTTCTCCTGCTCATCGGTGGCGATGGCATCGGTCAGGGTCTCCTCGTCGCTCAGAGCCACGACCACGCCGCTGTCGTTCAGGGTCTCGTAGCCGGTGAAGACGGTGGGTTCAGCAGTCAGGCCGCCGAACAGGTCCTCGCTCCAGCCGGAGATGTTCTTCTTCAGGCGCTCGGCGCGGGCACGCTCCTTCTGCTTCTTCATCTCAGCGTGGAAGCCGTCCTCGTCGATGTCGATGCCCTGCTCCGCTGCGATCTCCTTGGTCAGGTCGAGGGGGAAGCCGAAGGTATCGTTCAGCTTGAAGACGTCCAGACCCTTCAGCAGGTGCTGGTGAGCCTTTTCCAGACCGTCGATCATGTTGTTCAGGATGTTCATGCCGGCGTCGATGGTGCGGGCAAAGTTTGCCTCCTCGGTGCCGATGACCTTCTTGATATAGGCGTCGTGCTCACGCAGCTCGGGGTAAGCGGACTCGCTGGACTGGATGACCGTCTCCACCAGCTCCACGAGGAAGGGGCGGCTGATGCCCAGCATCCGGCCATGGCGGGCAGCGCGGCGGAGCAGACGGCGCAGCACGTAGCCGCGGCCCTCGTTGGAGGGCAGGATGCCGTCGGACACCATGAAGGTGCAGCTGCGGATGTGGTCGGTGATGACGCGGATGGAGATATCATCCTTGGCATTCGCGCCGTAGGTCTTGCCCGCGATGTGCTCCACGTGGTGCAACACGCTCTGGACGGTATCGACCTCGAACAGGTTGCCGACGCCCTGCATCACGCAGGCCAGACGCTCCAGACCCATGCCGGTATCGATGTTGGGGCGGGCGAGGCGCTCGTAGTGGCCCTTGCCGTCGGCATCGAACTGGCTGAACACGAGGTTCCAGATCTCCATATAGCGGTCGCAGTCGCAGCCCACGCCGCAGGTCGGCTTGCCGCAGCCGTACTCGGGGCCGCGGTCAAAGTAGATCTCGGAGCAGGGGCCGCACGGGCCGGAGCCGTGCTCCCAGAAGTTGTCTTCCTTGCCCAGACGGACCATGTGGTCCGGGGCGATGCCCACCTTCTTGGTCCAGATATCGTAAGCCTCATCGTCCTCTTCGTAGACGGAGATGTGGAGCTTATCCTTGGGGATGGCCATCCACTCGTCGCTGGTCAAAAACTCCCAAGCCCAAGGAATGACCTCTTCCTTGAAGTAGTCTTGGAAGGAGAAGTTGCCCAGCATCTCGAAGAAGGTGCCGTGGCGTGCGGTGATGCCGACGCGCTCGATATCCGGGGTGCGGATGCACTTCTGGCAGGTGGTCACGCGGTGGCGGGGCGGCTCCTCCTGAGCGAGGAACCACTTCTTCATGGGAGCCATGCCGCTGTTGATCAGCAGCAGGCTGGGGTCGTCCTTCGGGACGAGCGGGAAGCTGTCAAGGCGCAGGTGACCCTTGCCCTCAAAGAAGCTCAGGTACTTTTCGCGCAGTTCATTCAAACCGGTCCATTGCATAACTGTATCTCTCCTCGTGGTTTTTCCGGCGTCCTCCTCCGGACGCGATATTTTTATGACAGGCGCCAAAACAAAAACAGCCTCCGCCCCAACAAAGGGACGAAGACTGTCTGAAAAGCTCCGTGGTACCACCCAAATTGCAGGAAAATTTGTCCCCTGCCGCTTTGTGCGCGGTAACGCTGCGCCGCGTCCGGCTCATCTCGCCGGAAGCTCCGGGGCGGCTTGAAAAACCCTCTGCCGGAACGCCTTGCAGCCATAAACGGGCGTTCTCTCTGGGCGGCATCGCGTGTTTTTCTGACCCCATCCTTGCCATCTGTCATAATCCATCTTTCCGCACAAAAGGACAAATTATCCCTTTGCGTTCAATTTAGATTATAGCATGGCCGCGGCGTTTGTCAACGGGTTTTCCACAAATTTTACGGCACCCAGATGCGGTGCACTTCCACAATTTTGCCCTCCTGTACTACAAGGGTCGTATTGTACACCGTCCAGTTGTCCGGGTCTGCATTGATTGCAGCCGCCACAGCCTGCGCACCGGTCGTCTCCACCGCGTCGGCCTGCGGGTCAGCGGAGCTGTCTTTCAGCACCACATCGTCTGCCAGACTCAGTTCTGTTTCACCGACTTCATAGTAAACCGGATAGTCATCAAATGTTATGGTACGGTAATACTCCGAACCATCCATTAAAATCAGATCCAGACCACCCTCCTGTTCTATTCCACCGTTGATCGTTACAGTATGATACTGATCGTCCTTCTCGATGCTGGTCACTTCCACTTCGGCATACTGATTTCCCGTCATATATTCTTCGTGGAGCCGAATTTTATCGCCTACTTTCAGCGCATCGATGTCGGCTTTCTCGTAGGCATCATAGCTGTAGATTCGGGCTGTGACGGTTCCGTCCTTGACCTCAGAAGCAATATCCACCGAAACGAATGTGATCGTGTCCGGTGTTTTTGTCACGTCTTCTATGGTAAAACTGCCGACAGGTTCCACAACGCCTTCTTCCTGCACACGGGATGAAGCGGGCACAGCACTGTTCGAAGCCGCCGGGCTGCTGGCCGTAGAAGCGGACGCCCCACAGCCCGCCATGGTTATCCCAAGAGCCAACAGCACAGTAAGTGTTCCTATTTTATGGTTCCATTTCATGCGAAAACCTTCTTTCTCTTGCTTGACGGAACGTTTCCGTTCCGCTACAATAAAAACGATTCAAAGACCCATTCTATTGCGACTGATTTTAAGATAGAGAGGATAATTTTTCGTGCGAATTTTGAAAGTGAAATGTCTGGCCCCCACCCGGCTGGACAATTATCTGATGCAGCAGTTCCCGGCGCTGAATCCGGGCCGCCTGAACAAGGCCCTGCGGGAGAACAAGATCAAGCTGAACGGCAAAAAACAGCCGCTCTCCACCCGCGTGATGGCGGGCGACGAGATCAAGCTCTTCATTCTGGACGAGGTACTGGACGCCGACAAGCGGGTGGAAGGCCCGGCGTGGAAGAACGCCCGCGGCCCGGCGCAGGTCATCTACGACTGCCCGCAGATCTTGGTGGTGAACAAGCCCGCCGGCCTTTCCGTAGACGGCCCGGAGGACGACACCCTGCTCAACCGCGCGCTGCTCTACCTGAACCAGAAGGGCGAATATAAGGAGAACGACCTCTACACCCCGGCGCTGTGCCACCGGCTCGACACCGGCACCAGCGGCCTTGTCATCCTCGCCAAGACCCCGGAGGCCGAGCAGCTCTTCCTTGAGGTCATCAAGAACCGCGAGGTCAAGAAGACCTACCTCTGCGTCACCTTCGGCCGCCCCGTTCCGCCGGACGGCACGCTGGGCGGCTACCTGCTCAAGGACGCCGACCGCGGCATCGTGAAGATCGTGCCCGACAAGCAGCCCGGCGCCAAGGACGTGGAGACCCAGTACGAGACCATTGCCGTCTCCGGCCGCCTCGCCCTGCTCAAGGTCCGGCTCATCACCGGCCGCACCCACCAGATCCGCGCCCATATGGCCAGCATCGGCTGCCCCATCCTCGGCGACAGCAAGTACGGCAACAACACCGCCAACCGCGAGCTCAAGCTCAAGTATCAGGCCCTCTGCGCGTGGGAACTCACCTTCCCCCGCTTCACCCAGCCCGACTTCGCCGACCTCTCCGGTAAGACCTTCCACGCCCCGAAACCGTGGTATTATCAGCAGGTGCTGGATGGGACGCTGAAGTAAAAATCAAAAACTCCCCAAAATCGGAAAAGCGTTTGTGCCGTATGGCACACCGCCCGATTTTGGGGAGTTTTGTTCCTCTTTGGGGTCATTAGGGGCGAGCAGCCCCTAATTCGTGCTCCGCGCCCCGAAAAAGCGGCGCTTTTCTGGTACTCTTTTGGCGCGCAAAAGAGTACAAAACCTTTAGATACGCACCATCTCCCGGCTGATCTCGCTCAAGCTGTGCGCCCCGCACATCTGCATGGTATCGGCCAGCTCCCCGGCGATCTTGTCGATGTAGCACTTCACGCCCTCTTCGCCGCCACCATAGACGGCGGTGACAAAGGGACGGCAGATGAGCACCGCGTCAGCCCCCAGTGCCAGCGCCTTGAAGACGTCCACACCGGAGCGGATGCCGCCATCCACGAGGATCTTCACACTGCTGCCCTTGAGGGCGTCGGCGATCTCCGGCAGGACCTCGGCAGTGGCGGGGCACTGGTCCAGCACACGGCCGCCGTGGTTGGAAACGACGATGGCCGCTGCCCCGGCCTCCTTGGCCTTGAGGGCACCCTTGACGGTCATGACGCCCTTCACGATGAAGGGGCGGCCCGCCAGCGCCACGATCTCCCGGAGCTCGGCAACGCTCTTGCTGCCCGCCGGGGGGGTCATGTTCTTGAGGAAGGGCAGACCGGCGGCGTCCACATCCATGGCAACGGCAAAGCAGCCGCTGGCCTTGGCCTGTTCCATCTTGGCCTTGACGGTGTCGATGTTCCACGGCTTGATGGTGGGCACGCCGCAGCCGCCCGCCGCGCCGATGGCCTTGGTGGCCATGGTCATTACGTCGGGGTTCGCGCCGTCGCCGGTGAAGGCCGCGATGCCGTTTTCGGCACAAGCACGCACCAGCACATCGTTATAGGTCATGTCGTTGTAGGCGTCGGAGTAGTGGAGATTCACCGCACCCACGGGGCCCGCGAAGAAGGGCAGCTTGAAACGCTTGCCGAACAGCTCCACATGGGTGTCGGGGGCGCCGTTCTCGCACAGGGTATCCATGTTGACCCGAACCTCGGCCCACTTATTATAATTGCGGATGGCCGTGTCCCCCACGCCCTTGGCACCGGGGCCGGGGATCTGGTTCTTGCAGGCCACGCCGTTGCACACCGGGCAAGCCTTGCAGTACTGACCGATGCACTGCCGCGCATTGCTTAAAACATCCGAATAATTCATTGTGATCTTCCTCCTGTTTTGATTCAAATCCATCCGGAAGGGGTTCTTCCGCCCACGCTCTGCCCTCATCATAGTCCGATTTGGGGGCCGCGTCAAGAGGGTTTGCCGGGCGGATGCAGAGTTTGTAAATCCGCATTCGCGCCCCTGCGTCGTTTTTCGATTTTTTCAAATTTTTTCAAAAAAATCCTTGACAAAAGTGCTTCTTTCAGGTATTATAGTGGAGCGCTGAGGGCCACGGCCCAAAACGCTGAAAACTGAAGATGTGGAAAGATGGCTGAGTTGGTCTAAGGCGCACGACTGGAAATCGTGTAACGTGTCAAAAGCGTTCTGGGGTTCGAATCCCCATCTTTCCGCCAAAATGCCCGGAACCGATGGTTCCGGGTTTTTGTTTTACAAAAGCGAGGCAGTTAAAATGAGTGTTACGATCGCAATGCCAAGAATGAGCACGGACCCGGAGCTGACGGCGGCTCAGGCCAAATATCCCGAAAGCCTTGCGCGGGCCGGGGCGGACGTCCGCTGGGTCCAGCTTTCTGACCCGGAGCGCGCCGTGCAGGAGGCGCTGACCTGCGACGGCTTGCTGCTGCCCGGCGGCGGCGACATGGACCCCCAATTCTACGGGCAGGAGCGCATCCCCGCCTGTGGAGAGCCGAACCTCCTCCGCGACGCCGCCGAGCCGCCGCTGCTGCGAGCCTTTCTGGCCGCTGACAAGCCGGTGCTGGGCATCTGCCGGGGCATTCAGGTGATGAATGTCGTCTTGGGCGGCACGCTGTATCAGGACATCAAGCCCTTTGCCCATGTCCCCCACAACGACCACTGGGCCAAGATCCACACCGTCACCGTCCGCCGGGGCACAAAGCTGGAACAGATCTTGGGGCAGGACACCGTCCTCGTCAACAGCCAGCACCATCAGGCGGTGGATCGGATTGCCCCCGGCCTGACCCTTGCGGCCCTCAGCGAAGACGGCATCGTGGAGGCCATCGAGAAACCGGACGCGAAATTCTGCCTCGGCGTCCAGTGGCACCCGGAGTGGCTCAGCGCCGCCGACCCCGCCATGCAGGGCCTGTTCGACGCCTTCGTGGCCGCGTGCCGACATTAAAAAGGAGGGTTCTTCATGACCGCTTCCAAACAAAAAAAACGCGGCCGGGCCGCGCTCATCCTGTTGCTCTGCCTATTGGTACTCTGCCTTGCGGCGGGCGGCACGGCCTACGCACTGCTGCGGCAGAAGGTCCGGGCCATTCAGGCCGGAGCCGAATTTGACTTCAGCTACACCGTGACCTCCCCTGCCGCCGAGACCCCCGCCCTCTACGGCGTCTTGCAGCAGGCGGGCGCGGCGCAGGGCACCGTTTCCGGTCAGTATGCGCCGGGCAAGTTCCAGTTCGCCCTGACGTCCGGAAAGACTGGCAATGCCTTTACGCGGGTATACATCGACGCCAATGAGACCCTCTACGACGCCGGGCAGCTCTACACCTACCTGCGCAACGAAGTCGTGAGCGCCGCACCGCTGGCGGGGCTGGTGCTGCCGGGCTGGAGCATGGGCAGCTACATCTCCCAGACCCAGCTGGCTTCCCTGCTGGGCGTGGAGCTTTCCGCCGTGGAGCTGCAGGACATGACCAGCCTTTCCCTGACGCTGGGCGCGCTGCAGAAGGTCTCCCCTGCCGGGGCGCTGGACGGTTACACCTATTACCAACTGCCCGCGGGTGAGAGCGGCCTGAGCTGCATCGTCGGTCTGCCCCTGAAGGCGCTCTTCGCCAAGGAAACGCCCCTTCACATCCTGCTGACCATCCCGGAACATGAGGTAACCATTGCCCTCAACGGCACCGTCACCGCCGCCGAAACGGCTGTGGTGGCCCCCAGCTCCCGGATGACCGATGCGGAGGTTCAGCGCTTCGTGGAGCTCCGCAAAGCGCTGGAGAGCTTTACAGATGTATTGCAGAGCCTTCTCTCCTGAGATGCAAAAACGACTGGACAAAAAACCGCGCAGAGCGGCGCTCCCCTTCGGGAGGACCCGCTCTGCGCGGTTTGCGTTTCTTCTGGAAAGATCAGGAGCCCCACTCGGCGTAGTGGTCTTGGATCCACTGGGCACCTTCGCCCTTGCCGGTGACCTGACTGTAGGTCAGGTTCGTCAGTTCCTTGGTCATAGCATCCTTCTCGGTCTTGTATTCCTGTTCGGCCTGATCCGCAATGCTCTGGTCGCGGCCATTGTCCGTCAGATACTGGCGCAGTTCCTTGATAATGGTGTTGAACTCTGCATCACACTCATTCTGGATCTGGTTCAGCCGGTTGGACTTGCCGAGGACCACCGAGACCTTCAGCGCAAGAGAGCGCTCTTCAACCGGATGGGCGATGTATTCGTCATAGGAATCGCAGACCGTACGGTACAGCCTCCGCTGGGTCCGCTTCTGCAAAGCCTTGATCTCCTGCACGTAGGCGTTGATCTTGGCATCCACTGCGCTTTCGGCACTGGCGCTGCTGGAAGGGGTGCTGGAAGGCTCACTGCCGGAAGCCGGATGAGAAGAGGCCGGGTGGGACGATGCCGCACTGGACGCGGGCTGCGAATGGGCGGCGTCCGACGAGGAAGCCGAACTGCTGGCTGCTTCACTGGAAGATGCCGGGTCGCTCTCCGAAACGGAGTCAGGCTCCGCAGCCTCTTCGGAAGCTGCCGCAGAGTCTGCCGGCTCCGACACCGCAGAGCTGGCCGGGGATGATGCACTTGCCGCGCTGGATGCAGGCTCCTGCGCCGCTTCGCTCGAACCGGATGCAGACTCCGAAGCCGCTCCTGAACCTGCGGGACGCGTCGCAGCAAAGCCCACCGCCGCCAATATTATAATGATACCCAGCACGACAGCCGCCATGAGTTTTTTCGTTTTTTTCTGCATGATACGCCAGATGCTCCCTTTTGATGGATTCTCCGCAGAATGCTGCGGAGCACTTTAAGGATACCATTTCACGTTCCAGAACACAAGGGATTTTTCGTGAAACTTTTGTTTATTCTGGACAGTCCAACTTTTTCAGGTCGATCGGACCCGCTCCACCAGTTCGAGGTACTCGCCGCAGTAGCGCGGGTAAAGCGGCCGGACAAGGGCAATGTGTGTTCCCCGCCAAAGTGCAACAAAAAAGTCGTCTGTCCACGAGGCAGTGAACAGACGACGGCTCAAAGGAGAAAGAGAATGGCAAAAGTCAGGCGGCACTTATGGCCACTGCCATTACCGGGCGCGGACCGTGGGCGGCTCCCAGCCGTCCAGCGCGGTCCAATCCGGTTTGTAGATGCGGAGGAAGAGGTGGAACTCACCCTCGCCGACGGGGAGCCAGTTGGCCGGGTTCACCGGGGCCTCCTTGGAAAGGAGGATATCCACCGAACCATCGGCGTTCCGCTTCAGATTCGAGCGGTCGTTGACGCAGTAACGGCCAATGGCGTTGTCGATCAGGAAATCGTCTTCCCCGTAGGCTGTCACCGACCAGAAACCCTTTTCCAGCGTCGGCGGGAAGGCATCAAAATGCAACGTATAGGTCTTTTTGCCCGTCAGGGGATCCCCGTCAGCATCGGTCGAAGTCTTGGGATAAATGGCGACGTCCGTCGTGTTTGCCCCCAGCCCGGCCAGCGCCACCAAGGCGCGGTAAGTATATGCCGTCCCGAAATTGCCGATGGGGTCGCCGTAGTAGGCCCACTGGCCCAGCTGCTTCGCATACTGCTTTGCTTCGGTCTGCAGTTTTTTCTTCAATTGGAGCAGCATCAGCTTCCAGCGCAGCGTCCCGCCCAGACCGAGGACTTTTTCATCAAACGTTTCACCGGGGCCCACATGGAGGGTGGAAAGCTTCCGGAGCATCGGCGCATCTTCCGCAGCGGGCGGGTTCGTCTCCATCTGCGCATTGGCAGCGGCAAAAAATTCCTTGGGGCTCATCGCAAGGACATGCTGCACCGGCACGAATTCGTTCGCCGGGTCGTAGCTGCCGGTGGGGGCCGTGTAGCTGCCCGCTTCATAAGCCGACAGCGGCAGCAGCGCCATCCGGTCCTGAATGGCATAGACATTGGGCAGGTCTTCCTGCCCGGAAAGCACGATGCGGGCGATGCACCAAACCGTGTCGGTGGGGGCTTCCACCCGCCGCACCCCTTCCGGCAGGGTGCCCTGCCAGCCGGAGCGGACGATGGCATAGGTTCCCGGCTCCTCCAAGACCGCGATGGTATTGGTCCAGCCGTCCAGCACCTGCACATTGAAAAAGCGGTCGGTCTCCGGCACCACGTAGAGCATCGGTTCCGCGCGGACATCCAGCCACGCCTGTGTATAGATGGTATCCACATTCGGGCTCACGACCGTGCGGCTGGACGCATCCATCAGGCTGCGGACATGGATGAGCTGATTGACGGGGGCCCGCCGTTCCGTGGCCGTTTCGGTGTTGGTCGAAACGATCTTGGTGGCGTCCATCAGCACCAGCGGGAAGGCGTAGAGATACGCCTCTTCCACCAGCTGCTGCACACTCGGTGCAGCCAGAGCCGCGGCCTGTCCCACCGGCAGAAGCGTCACGCCACCCGCGACAGCGGCCGCCGTGGAAAGATGCAAGAACTCACGTCGGGTCAATTTCATGGGGGGAACCTCCTGTTGTTTCGGAAACGTCAGCGGGCCAGCAGGACGGAGACCGTCACTTCCTTGGCGTCGGTGCTCAAGTCAAACGCACCGCCGTCCTGCAGCGCGAAGCGGATCTCATACACGTTTTGGGCGCGGAGCTTGCCGGAGGCCTTTTCCAGCGACCAGTTCCCGGTAAAGGCGTGGTACCGGCCATCGGTGCCCAGCGCATAGAGCTTGTAGTCCGCCGCGCGGCCGGTCAGGCCGTTGACCCGGATGGCCGCGATGGTCTGGGGATGGAGATTGTCAAAGGTAACGGTGTGGAGCCATGTGGCCGGGGTGCCCTGCCCGCCAGCTGCGGCAAAGGCGGCGGGGGTGACAACGGTGCGGCGGGTCTTGTCCAGATCCACCTTGCGGTAGGGCATTTCAGGCAGATAGACAAAACGATCCTGCAAGCGGAGCAGTTCCTTGTAGCCGGTGGGGCAGTACAGCTTGTTGCCGTCCCGCCCGGCATACATGCCGATGGCCATGTTGTTGTAGCCGTAAAGGGACGAAACATCCACGGTCAGCACGGTTTTTCCGCTGTTAAAGTCGAGGGCGATGTACTGCCACATACCGCTGTCCACATCCTGCACGAAGCCGTAAATGTAGCCGGTGGCGGTGGAGAGCTTCATCATGGACGTATCGCTCAGGTCATCCCGGCACCAAACGCTCTTCATAGCCCAGCTGCCGTCCGCTTTTTTCACGGTGTCCACTCGCTCGACGCCGGGCATGATCATGCAGTTGCCCTTGCGCAGCCAGTTCCGGTCGTAGATATTCTCATAGCTCTGGATGGAAGAATCACTGTCGGGCTTAGCAAGGTTCGGGCTGCCCGCGCCGAACCAGTTGCAGACGATGGTGCTGACGGTGCCGTTGCCGTGGTCGTAGACGATGGCGGAGTTTTCCACCGAGACCGGCATATTGGCGGGCAGCTCGTCGATGACCGGGCAGCTTGCCGCCACGGCACCGGTGCGGATGTCCAGCGCCATCAGGCTGACCGTTTCCAGATTGTCGGTGAAGAAGACCAGCTCCGGGCTGAGGGAGGGCGAGCAGCCGCCGCCCCATGCAAGGCCGCCACCGGTGGTGGCCGCACCTTCCCGGCTGTCCTTGGCCCCGGCGCTGGCGTAGGGGGTGCGCCAGACGATGTCCACGCCGTTGTCGGCCCGCAGCAGATAGCACGCGAGATTGGTCAGGATGACCGCCCCCTCCCTGCAGGATGCGATGCCGTTTTCGGCACCCTCGCCGGGCTGCGGCGCGTAGACATGCACTTCGTGGTCAAGGTCGGCGGTGCCGCCCGCCAGAATGGTCTCGATGGCGGCATGGGAGATGTAGCCCATGGCTCCCTGCTGGCCGCGGTCGGGGTAGATGCGGAAACCGCCCGTTACGAACCAGAGGTTGCCCTCGTAGTCGAAAACGATGGAAAGGAGGTTCTGTTCCAGCGTCCGGCCCAGCACCCGCTCGGCGGCGGCTTTGATGTTGATATCCAGCACCTTTTCGAAAATGGGCAGCGGGGTGCCGGTCTCATCGGTCGCCTTGAGCATCAGGACATGGTTGTGGCTGGTGGGGCAGACGATGAGGTTCCGCCCATCCACAAAGGAATAGGAGCTCTGGATGACATACCCGCCGCCATCGTGCTTTGCGGGCGAGAAGCAGCCCAGCGTGACCACCTCGGCGGCGTCGAGGTCGCGGATGGCAAGGCCGCCCAGCAGCGGGACCACGGGGTTGTCGAAATTGTCGAAGAAGATGGCCGGGGAGGCATTGGGGTTGATCTTTTCCATGGCCACATTGACTTCCGGCTCGATGCCGATGGGCAGGACTGCATCGGTGGAGTCGGTGTTGTAGCAGTCGTGGTGGATGTTGGATTCGCTCCGGCCCATGAAGGGGTTCGGGTCCACGACCTTGGCCGTCAGGGGGTTGGGGGGCAGGGCAGTCTCGGCAGAGCTTTCCAATAAGCCGGAAAACAGGCCGTTGGTCTCGGCGGCGCTGGCGGCGGGGGCCAGCCCACAGGCCAGCAGGGTGAGCGCGGATGCGCTGAGAAAGCTGCGTCGTGTCAGTTTCATGATGTCGATCCTCCAAATTCCAGTAAAGTCGTTATAAATTCAGGAGCACATTGGCCCGGAATACGTTGTTTTCCGTCTCGACGGTCAGGTTGCCGTGGTATTTTTGCACGGTGGTATGGATGGAGACAAGGCCGATGCCCTGCCCTTCATGCTTGGTGGAGTGCAGGATGCCCTTCTGCTTTTTCAGCACGCCGTCGTAGCGGTTCTCCACCACGATGCCAAGCATCGCCGGGCTCAGCATCCGGGCCATCACCCGCACCTGCCGCTCGTCCGGCGGCAGCTTCTGGCTGGCGAACACGGCGTTTTCCAGCAAGTTGCCCAGCAGCGTACACAAGTCCGCCTCCGGCAGGGGCAGCCGCTTGGGCAGCTCCAGCTTCCATTCCACCGGGATTCCCTTCTGCCGGGCGTCGCTGTCGTAGTGGCCGGCCAGCGCATCCACGGCGGGGTTGGCGCAGAGGGTGGGCCGCGCATCGTTCAGCTCGTCCTCGTACTGGCGTAGGTAGCTCTTCAGCTCCTCCAGCTCCCCCGCCTCCGTTAGGCCGGAAATGACGTGCAGATGCTGGCGGAAGTCATGGCGCAGACTGCGGGTCTGATCCATATAGGCCCGCAGCTCCATATAGCGGCGGGATTCCACGGCTAGAAGCTGATTTTCGCGGTCCAGCCGGGTGTTGCGGGTGTACTCCATTGCCACCCGGTACATCTCGTACAGCAGCAGGAAGATGCCAAGCAGGGAGATGGACACGGCCAGCACCGCGATGATCATGATCCGGTTGATGAGGACGATGGCCGAATCCAGCGGCATACAGAAGATGAGGAAGGCCGCGTAGATGGCGGGCAGCGGCCACGCCGACTGCCAAAACGCTTCGCCGTGGTACTCCCCCAGCAGCCATGCGCTCCACCGGACGGCGGTGAATGTGAAGATGGTACTCAGCACCACCGAGAGCGCCAGCGCGATCACCGCTGTGGATGCAAGAGAGACCGCCTCGTGGTTGCCGGTCTCTGCGCGGGCATTCAGCACCGCAGCCAGCAGCGAGCAGACCGCCAGCATCACCGCCGCAACGGCGAACAGGAAGGCCGTCTGGGTGACCGACACCCCCGGAGCCGCCCGCCATCGCAGCAGCCAGAACGCCACGATGAGGATGGGCAGCAGGAAATAGTTGCTCGGCACCTCCAGCACAGAGCAGACCCCCGCGCAGACAACGCAGATCACCGTGACCAGCCCTGCCGCAATGCCAAAGGTCCTGCGGGGCGCGGTCAGGTGCTCCCGCAGCGGGGCAAGGCAGAGATACGCTCCCGGATACAATAATGCAAATTCGAGAAAGTAGCGTCCAAACTGCGCAGCATTCACGGCTTTTTGCCTCCTCTCCGAACTTAAAATTCCCGCTGCATATGGCGGAACTGATACTGTGTAAAGCGTGCCAACAATGTGTTTTTGTCCTTCTGGCGGATGGGCAGCCGCGCACCGTCCAGCATCTCGAAACAGTCGCCTTCGAACCGCAGCACCTTGTCCATATTCAGCAGGACGCCCCGGTTGCAGACAAGGAAGTTTTCGTGGGCGGAAAGCTCCTGCTCCACTTGAGAAAAGGTCGCTGCGGCGCGGCACTCCCCGTCGTCGGTCACGACCCGGACGATGTGGTTCTGGGAGGCCGCGTAGTGGACCTTGCTCAGCGGGATCTGCATGGTCTGCCGCGCGATCCGCACATCCAGCTCCGGTTCCTGCCGGCACAGCACCCGCCGCAGCTCGGCAGTCAGGAGCGCGATCTTTTCCTCTTTATAGGGCTTCAGTAAGTAATCGAAGGGATGCACCGGGAAGGCATCCCACACATATTCCGGCGAGGAGGTCACAAAGACGATGAGGAGCCGCGGGTCTTTCTCCCGCAGCTGCCGGGCCGTCTCGATGCCATTGGTGCCCGCCATGCAGATATCCAAAAATACCACCTCATATGCGCCGGTAGTAAATCGCGCTAAAAGATCGTCGCCGCTGGAAAACCTCGTACAGATCGGTCTGTCCCCTTGGAACGCCCGGCGCAGCAGCAGTTCCAGCCGCCGTGCTTCCGGTTCCTGATCTTCGACGATCGCTATTCGCAGCTCCATCGCTACGCCCCCTTACGACTCTATTTTACCATACTTTTTCTCCTGCCGCACCTGCCATTCACGCACGAAACACCCCCTTTCACGCAGGTTTGGGCCTATTTTTGGGGGCTCCATGTCGAATAGCCTCGAAAACCGGTGGCAAAGCTTTCCCGTCTGCCTTTGTAAAAAAGTATTACTTATTCAGGTAAAATTTCATAAAATTCCAAAAAAATCATTGACAGACAAAGTACAACATGATACGATAACAATCGATTTTGAGAGACAAAGCACGTCAGAGTCTTTTCAAAGCAATTTACCTAGGACCGCCCAGCGGGGCTAAGGCCATACGGACAGCCGGGTCCACTGCCGACCGGCGGCATTGCCGCCATTATTGATTGAGTTTGAAGCTCAGATTTTATAAGTTGGTTCCTTTACAACCATGAAATTGTGCATCGTGGTGCGCAGACTTGTGAAACGGTCAATAAGAGTAGTAAAAGTGTAATTGCTATATAGACTCTCGTCATCCCGTCTTTTTGAATCATGCGAAAACAGCTTTGCTCCGGCCTTTTTCTGCCGGTGGGCTTTCTTCGTGTGCATTCACAGCTTTTTGAAAGCGCAGGTCTGCATCCCAGTGTGCAGGACCTGCGCTTTTTGTTTTGCCAAAAGGAGCCAAGGACGGAGGAAGAGTATGAACGAGAGCAGAACGCGGACCAAGCTTGACCAGCGCCGCGCGCCCATTTACGAGGCGCTGGAACAGTTCCGCCAGATGCGGGTGGTCCCCTTTGATGTGCCCGGCCACAAGCGGGGCCGGGGCAACCCGGAGCTGACGGCCTTTCTGGGCCAGCAGTGCGTGGGCGTGGACGTGAACAGCATGAAGCCGCTGGACAACCTCTGCCACCCGGTGTCGGTCATCCGGGAAGCGGAGGAGCTGGCCGCCGACGCCTTTGGGGCGGCCCACGCCTTTTTGATGGTGGGCGGCACCACCAGCAGCGTGCAGAGCATGGTGCTGACCGCCTGCAAGCGGGGGGATGAGATCATCCTGCCCCGCAATGTGCACCGCAGCGTGCTGAATGCGCTGGTGCTCTGCGGCGCGGTGCCGGTCTATGTCAACCCGGAGGTGGACAAGCGGCTGGGCATTTCGCTGGGCATGAAGCGGGAGCAGGTGGAAAAGGCCATCCGGGAGCACCCCAACGCCGTGGCTGTTCTGGTGAACAACCCCACCTACTACGGCATCTGTTCCGACCTGCGCGCCATCGTGAAGATGGCCCACGACGCCGGGATGCTCTGCCTTGCGGACGAAGCCCACGGCACCCACTTCTACTTCGGCGGCGGGCTGCCCGTCTCCGCCATGGCGGCGGGGGCGGATATGGCCTCCGTCTCGATGCACAAGAGCGGCGGCAGCCTGACCCAGTCCAGCCTTCTGCTCATCGGGCCCAATGTCCACCCCGGCTATGTGCGCCAGATCATCAACCTGACCCAGACCACCTCCGGCAGCTACCTGCTGATGTCCAGCCTCGACATCTCCCGCCGCAACCTCGCACTGCGGGGGCGGCAGGTGTTCCATCAGGTCGCGGACATGGCCGAGTATGCGCGGGAGGAGATCAACGCCGTGGGCGGCTACTACGCTTTCGGCAAGGAGCTGTGCAACGGCAACTCCGTCTTTGACTTCGACACCACCAAGCTCAGCGTGCACACGCTGGACATCGGCCTTGCGGGCATCGAGGTCTACGATATCCTCCGCGACGAGTACGACATCCAGATCGAGTTCGGCGACATCGGCAACATTCTGGCCTACCTGTCCATCGGCGACCGTCCGCAGGAAGTGGAGCGGCTGGTCAGCGCCTTGGCCGAGATCAAGCGCCGCTACCGCACCGACGGAGCCGGGCTGCTCAGTCAGGAATACATCGACCCGGTGGTGGCCGCCAGCCCGCAGGAGGCGTTCTACGCCCCGAAAAAGAGCCTTCCCTTACGGGAGACCGAGGGCATGGTGTGCAGTGAGTTCGTCATGTGCTACCCGCCGGGCATCCCCATTCTGGCCCCCGGCGAACGGATCACCAAGGAGATCCTGAATTACATCGAGTACGCCAAGGCCAAGGGCTGCAGCATGACCGGCCCCGAAGACCCGGACATCCTGCACCTGAACGTACTGGCATAAGGGGGAATGAACCATGGAATTTTGGTTTTCGGAATTTCACACCCCGGACGTGAAACACAGCATCCGGGTGAGCAAACAGCTCTACTCCAAGCAGAGCGACTACCAGCGCATCGACATCTTTGAGACGCCGGAGTTCGGCCGGGTGCTGACGCTGGACGGCAACGTGATGCTGACCGAGCGGGACGAGTTCATCTACGACGAGATGATCGTCCATGTGCCTATGGCCGTCCACAAAGAGGCGAAGGATATCCTCGTCATCGGCGCGGGCGACGGCGGCGTGGTGCGGGAGCTGACCCGCTACGACCGGGTGGAGCGGATCGACCTTGTGGAAATGGACCCGCAGGTGGTGGAGGCGTGCCGCGCCTACCTGCCCGGCAATGCCTGCCGGATGGATGACCGCCGGGTGCACATCTACTTCGAAAATGCCCTCAAGTTCATCCGCCGGTGCGAGGAGGAGTACGACCTCATCATCGTGGACTCCTCCGACCCCTTCGGCCCTTCCGAGGGGCTTTTCACCCGCGAATTCTACGGCAGCTGCTTCAACGCGCTGAAAGCCGACGGCATCATGGTCAACCAGCAGGGCAGCCCTTTCTACGCCGAGGACGCCAGCGCCATGCAGCGCAGCCACAAACGGATCGCGTCCACCTTCCCCATCAGCCGGGTGTATCAGGCCCACATCCCCACCTTCGCCGCCGGGTACTGGCTGTTCGGCTTTGCCAGCAAGAAGTACCACCCCATCGACGACCTCGACGCCGCCGCATGGAAAGCACTGAACATGCGCACCCGCTACTACACCGCCCGGCTCCACGTCGGAGCCTTTTATCTGCCCGCCTTCCTCGAAGAGATGCTGCGGGAAGTGGAGGAACACTGATGCGACCCAACATTGAAAACTTCATTGGCTGCGACAGCAGCTACCGCGCCGCCAGCATCGTGCTGTACGGTGCGCCCTACGATTCCACCACCAGCTACCGCCCCGGTGCCCGGTTCGGCCCCGCTGCCATCCGGCACGAGAGCTACGGGCTGGAGACTTACAGCCCCTACCAGAACGCCGACCTGACCGACTTCGACATCTTCGACAGCGGCGACTTGGAGCTCTGCTTCGGCTCCAGCGAGTCGGCCCTTTCCGACATTGAGGGCCGCGCCGCCGAGATTTTGGCAGACGGCAAGTTCCCGCTGCTGCTGGGCGGCGAACATCTGGTCACGCTGGGGGCCGTGCGGGCTGCGGTAGAGAAGTACCCGGATCTCCACATCGTCCACTTCGACGCCCACGCCGACCTGCGGGACGACTATCTGGGAGCCAAGCTCAGCCACGCCTGTGTGCTCCGCCGCTGCCACGAGCTTGTGGGGGACGGCCGCATCCATCAGTTCTGCATCCGCAGCGGCGACCGCGCCGAGTTCGACTTTGCCGCCCAGCACACCGAGCTGCACAAGTTCGACTTCACCGGCCTCGCCGAGCTGACGGAAGCGCTCTGCGAAAGCCGGGTGCCCGTCTACCTGACCATCGACCTCGACTGCCTCGACCCCTCCTGCTTCCCCGGCACCGGCACCCCCGAAGCGGGCGGCGTGAGCTTCTTGCAGCTGTTGGACGCCATCCGCACCGTGGCCAAGGCGAACATCGTCGCCGCCGACCTCAACGAGCTGGCCCCCACGCTGGACCCCACCGGCGTTTCCACCGCCACCGCCTGTAAGGTGCTGCGGGAGACCCTCATCGCGCTGGACAAGGGCTGGCCCGGCTTCCAAGCATAACGCCTGAATCAAAAACAACGCAGCGGCTGGGGCGCAGACCCCAGACACGCTGCGCGATCAAACATCATAAAGGAGAGACTTACCATGAGCAAAGTTCTGATCATCGGCTGCGGCGGCGTGGCTTCCGTCGCCATCCACAAGTGCTGCCAAGTGCCTGAAGTCTTCACCGAGATCTGCATCGCCAGCCGCACCAAGTCCAAGTGCGACAAGCTGGCCGCCGAACTGGCCCCGAAGACCGCCACCAAGATCACCACCGCGCAGGTGGACGCTGACAAGACCGAGGAAGTCATCGCCCTCATCAAGGCCTATCAGCCCGACCTCGTGATGAACATCGCCCTGCCCTATCAGGACCTGACCATCATGGACGCCTGCCTTGCGTGCGGCGTCAACTACATGGACACCGCCAACTACGAGCCGGAGAACACCGACGACCCGGCGTGGCGCGCTGTTTACGAGAAGCGCTGCAAGGAGGCCGGGTTCTCCGCCTACTTCGATTACAGCTGGCAGTGGGCCTACGCCAAGAAGTTCGAGGAGGCCGGCCTGACCGCCCTGCTGGGCAGCGGCTTTGATCCGGGCGTGACCCAAGCTTACTGCGCCTACGCCAAGAAGCACGAGTTCGACACCATCGACACCATCGACATCCTCGACTGCAACGGCGGCGACCACGGCTATGCCTTCGCCACCAACTTCAACCCGGAGATCAACCTGCGCGAAGTGTCCGCCCCCGGCAGCTACTGGGAGAACGGCCACTGGGTCGAGATCCCGGCCATGAGCATCAAGCGGGAGTACAACTTCGACAAGGTGGGCCAGAAAGACATGTACCTGCTCCACCACGAAGAGATCGAGTCCCTCGCCAAGAACATCCCGGAGGCCAAGCGCATCCGCTTCTTCATGACCTTCGGCCAGAGCTACCTTGACCACATGCGCTGCCTCGAAGATGTGGGGATGCTCTCCACCACCCCCATCGAATTCAACGGGCAGGAGATTGTGCCCATCCAGTTCCTCAAGGCCCTTCTGCCTGACCCCGCCAGCCTCGGCCCCCGTACCAAGGGCAAGACCAACATCGGCTGTATCTTCACCGGCAAGAAGGACGGCAAGGAGAAGACCTACTATATTTATAATGTCTGCGACCATCAGGAGTGCTACAAGGAAGTCGGCTCTCAGGCCATCAGCTACACCACCGGCGTGCCCGCCATGTGCGGTGCCCTCATGCTGCTGACCGGCAAGTGGACCACCAAGGGCGTGCACACCGTGGAGGAGTTCGACCCGGATCCCTATCTGGACGCACTGGACAAGTACGGCCTCCCCCGCTCCGAGAGCCACGCCCCGGCTCTGGTGGACTGATGCGGCTGGCTGACACCCGCCCGCCCTTCGCGGGGCTGGCGAAGCTGCCGGAGGAAGCCCTCGCTTCCCTGCCCACCCCCTGCTACCTGCTGGACGAAGGCCAGCTGCGCCGCAACGGCGAGATCCTGCTGGGGGTGCAGCAGCGCACCGGCTGCAAGATCCTGCTGGCGCAGAAGGCGTTCTCGAACTTCGACCTCTACCCGCTGCTGGCTCCGTACCTCGCGGGCACCGAGGCAAGCGGCCTGTACGAGAGCCGCCTCGGCAAGGAGGAGCTGCCGGACAAGGAAAATCATGTCTTCTGTGCCGCGTTCCGGGCCGACGAATTCGACGAGCTGCTGTGCTGCGCCGACCACATCGTCTTCAACTCGCCCCGCCAGCTGAAAAAGTTCGGCCCCGCCGCCAAGGCTGCGGGCAAGAGCGTGGGGCTGCGCATCAACCCGGAGTGCTCCACACAGGAGGGCCACGCCATCTATGACCCCTGTGCCCCCGGCAGCCGCCTTGGCACCACCCGCGCCCAGTGGGACGCCGCAGCGGAAAAAGATCCCACCCTGCTCTCTCTGCTGGACGGGCTGCACTTCCACACCCTCTGCGAGCAGGACGCCGACGCGCTGGCCGCAACGCTGGACGCCGTGGAGGCGCGTTTCGGCGACCTGCTGCCGCAGATGCAGTGGCTGAATTTTGGCGGCGGGCACCACATCACCCGCCCGGATTACGACCTGCCCACGCTGGAGCGCTGCATCACCCGGATGCAGCAGACCTACGGCGTACAGGTCTACTTGGAGCCGGGCGAGGCGTGGGCACTGAACGCGGGCTATCTCGTGACGACCGTCCTTGACACGCTGCAGAACGGCGAAACGAGCCTTGCCATCCTCGACATGTCCGCCGCTTGCCACACGCCGGACGTCATCGAGATGCCCTACCGCCCGCCCCTGCTGGGCGCCGGGGAACCGGGCGAAAAAGCTTGCACCATCCGCCTCGGCGGCCCCACCTGCCTTGCCGGGGACGTCGTGGGCGACTACAGCTTCGCCGCCCCCCTCGCGGAGGGTGACAAGCTCATCTTCGGCGATATGGCGATCTATACTACCTGCAAAAACAATACCTTCAACGGGATGCCCCTGCCCCCCATCTGGGCCATGGACGAGACCGGCTCCTGCCGCGAGCTCGTGAAGTTTGGGTATGAGGAGTTTAAGGGGAGACTGGGAAGAATTTGAATAAAAAAGGCCGTGTCCGAATTCTGCATGTGCAGAGACCGGACACGGTCGTTTTTTTGCTCTATAATAAATATCGGGGTCGGGAGAAAATCCCGGCCCCATTTTTCAAAGAGATGGTTATTGTTTCGGGTATTCCGCTTTGATATTGCTGGCACCGGAAATATAGTCCATCGAAACATTATAGAACTGCGCAAGGATCAGCAGATTATCAATGGGAATGCGGGTCTTGCCACTTTCATAGTCGGAATAGGTGCGCTGGCCGATATGCAGCAGGTCAGCGACCCTTTGCTGCGTCAGAGCGTGATCTTCCCGAATCTCGCGTATTCGCTCATTGTATCGCATGACCTCACCACCTTACACAGTAAGTATAAGGAAATCGGAAAGAAACTTGACAAATAGAGTTATAAACTCTATAATGGATGCAAATATAGAGTTATATACTCTATGAAGGCAGATTTATTAAAATTTAGTTGGGAGGAAGCAAGATGTTACACTATCCCAAAGAGTACAACCTTTTGAATGAGGAAGAGCTGGAATATACCGGCGGCGGCAGCGATGCTGACTTTATGTTGGCGCTGGCGGCAGGAGGTCTGGCAGGCGTGATCGTATCCTCGGTCGTTTACATCCTGAACGGCGAGAATATCAGAAACCGAAAAAAGGCAGAAAACCCGGAAAAGTATCTGCCGGATACGGATGCCGCAAAGCGCAAGCTGCTGGCTGATGATAGCAAGGAAGAACTTATGACCTCTCCGCTGGGGGCGATCTCGCTGGCGGGGTTTGCGGTATCCGGTGTGTGCATTGCAGTGGGTGCCGGTATCAGCATAGCAAACATGTTCGATGGCCTGAAGAGACAGTAAGGGAGGAACTGATATGAAATATCCAGAAAACTACACGGCTTTGCAAACAGAAGAGATGGAGTATATTTCGGGCGGCAGCGACGCCAATGTTGCTCTGGTAGGGATCGGCTTTGTGGGCAACATCGTATGTGCGCTGGCATCGAATGCTTATCGAGGAGCGATCAGCAAGAAACTGAAAAAAGAAGATCCTGAGAAGTATCAGCCCGCGGCAGATGGAAGCGTCTGGCCTTTAGCACAGGATACCCTGAAAACTTATTTTACTTCCGTTGGCGGTATTCTGATCACATTTGGAACCATTGCATCGTTCGGCTGCATTGCGGCAGGTACGGTTATGCAGTAAGACGATGCCACAGAGCGCAGAATCATCACTTGTATGTAAAAACGGGATTCGCTGAAAAGCGTTTCCCGTTTTTTCTGTGAAATCCCAACTCCAGTCCTTGCCCATGGGGGCGGGGTGTGTTAAACTGGAAGTAAAAGGCGCGGGCAGGGGGAGGCCCCGGCCCGGCGCCGTGGAATGAAAAACTAGGGGAGGAACTGACACGTGAAACATCTCGCTCAAATTGTCCGCCGGGCGGCGGCGCTGGTGCTGGCGGCGGTGCTGGTCTGCACGCTGGTGCCCGCAGCCTTTGCAGAGGAGGAGATCGCCCACCCGACCACCATCGGCGGCGCGGACACCACCCTCGTCCCGGTGGAAGAGGAAAACTGCCTGAGCTGGCTCTTCGGCTCCAAAGATAAGATCACCATGCCCTACCTTAACATAAAGGGCAAGGGTCTGCGCCGGAACGTCACCCTCGACCTCGTGGACTGCCTTGTGGGCATCACTTACACCGAGCTGGGGTCCATCGGCAGCTTCGTCAGCTCCTCGGCGGCGCAGCAGGCGTGGAAGGCACAGGCTGTGGCTATCCATTCCTATCTGCTGTATCAAAAACAGTACGGCTCGTCGGCCAACGCCCTCGTCTACACCCCCGTGGACCAGATCCCCTCTTCGGCGCGGGAAGCCCTGCGCAAGGCCATTGAGCCGGTGAAGGACGAGGTGCTGACCTACAACGGCTCGGTCATCGACGCCGTGTGGTCGGCCAGCGCGGGCTATAACACCCAGACCGGCGTTTACGGCACCTGCTCCGGCCTTGATGCGTGGGGCACCGACGTGCCTTATTTGCAGAGCGTGGAAAGCCCCTACGAGGAGCAGTACCACAACCTCATGCGCCGGATCATCGGCAAGGATTACCGCTACACCGAGTACAACGACAGCAAGACCGGCCAGCCCTACGAGAGCGCCGACACCACCCACAAGGATCTCGGCGGCTATGTGCAGTACAACACCTTCGTCTCCAACGGCCGCAGCTACCGCTACATCGGCCAGTTCGTCAGCTCCCGCTACTGCTTCGATTTCTCCGCCGACGAAAACGGCACGCCGGTCATGAATTACTACGGCTACGGCCACGGCGTCGGCATGAGCCAGTGCGGCGCGGTGGGCTACGCCAGCGAGCAGGGGATGAATTATAAAAACATCCTCAAGCACTACTACACCGGCGCCTCCATCAGCACCTCCGGCAGCTCGTCCGGCGGGCTGTTCAGCTGGCTCTTTGGGTTGTTCCGCTGAGGAAAACCCCGGAAATTCGAAAGAATTGTAGAAAATCGCTTCTCAAATGGGGCGGAATTTGGTATACTATATTAGTTTGTAGTATCGCGGGCAGTCACACCCCGCAGAGAAGTGGAGAAATCAGACATGCAATTGGAGAAGGAAAAGGAATCGAGACAGGACGCCGAGCGCTGCCGTTTGCTGGCCCAGCGCATTGCGGAGGAGCTGGCTCCGGAGTCGGCGGCTGTGCTGGGGGACGATGAAGCCGCCTGCACTGCGCTGCAAAAGGCCCTGCGCAAGACGGGCATCCGGACAAACGAGTGGACGGCTGCAGCGGCCCGGCAGCCCGACCTGCTGGTGGTGGAGGACCCCACCTTCGTGGAACTGCCTACACAACTGGCCGAGAAGGTGCTGCTGGTCTGCACCGACACCACCGCTCTGGCCAACTGGGCTGAGCAGCTGGCCCAGCGCGGCTACTACCGCGATATGTTCTGGCGCAGCAAGGGCCGTACCCAGCAGTCGGCCCTCTTCCGGGCCGCACAACCCGGCGCTCTGGCCGTGGTCAAAGGCTACGAGCAGGAACTGGACACCCTGCGGGACCGGATGGTGCGGGCCGAACGGAGCTGCGGCGAACAGGCTGCCCTCATTGAACGGCTCCGCAGCGACCTCGCCCTGAGCCGCAGCCATGAAAAGCAGTTGGAAGAGACCCTCGGCGAGGTCACAGGCTCGACCTTCTGGAAACTGACGTGGCCCGCCCGCTATGTCGTCAGCAAGAGCCGCCAGCTCTGGCACACCCTGCCGCTCTTCGTCTTCCTGCACGAACTGCGGACCGAGGGGATTTCCGGGATGCGGGAAAAGGCCCGCGCCCGCCGCGAGTACGCCGCCCTCTTCCCCAGCAAGACCCTGCGGGCGGATGCCTTTGCCCCCGTGGAGCTGCTGGTGAAGCAGGTCAATGCCCAGCCCGCTGCCCCGAAGATCAGCATCGTGGTGCCGCTCTACAACACCCCGCTGGAGTTCCTTGAAGAGCTGCTGGATTCCGTCCAGAACCAGACCTACCAGAACTGGGAGCTTTGCTGCGTGGACGCCGGGCAGGACGCCGCCGTGGGCCAGAAGGTACAGGACCGCGCCAAGGCGGACCCCCGCATCCGCTACCAGAAGCTCGAAAAGAACGAGCTCATCCCCGGCAACACCAACCACGGCATCGAGATGGCCACCGGCGATTACATCGCCCTGCTGGACCATGACGATATCCTCCACCCCTGTGCGCTCTGGTACACGGCCAAGGCCATCGCCGAGCAGGGGGCAGACTTCATCTACACCGACGAAGCCACCTTCGAGGGCAGCGTGGACAACGTGGTGCTCTACCACTTCAAACCGGACTTCATGCTGGACAACCTCCGCTCCAACAACTACATCTGCCACCTGACCACCTTCAGCCGCGCCCTGATGGAGCGCAGCGGCGGCGGCGAGCGGATGGAGTACAACGGCAGTCAGGATTACGACCTCTTCCTCCGCCTGACCGAACAGGCTGCGAAGATCGTCCACATCCCCCACGCCCTCTATTACTGGCGCTCCAGCCCCGGCAGCACGGCGGCGGACATCTCCGCCAAGACCTACTGCATCAACGCGGGCATCGCGGCCCTCAAGGCCCATTATGCCCGCTGCGGCGTCGCGGTGGACGAGGTCAGCCTCATCCCCGGCACGCCCGGCTATTACAAGACCGATTACACCATCGCCCATCCGGGCCGGGTCAGCATCCTGATCCCCACCTGCGACCACATCAAGGACCTCGAACTCTGCGTCGAGTCCATCTATGACCGCACCACCTACCCGGATTTCGAGCTGATCCTCATCGAGAACAACAGCAAGCAGCCGGAGACCTTCCGCGCCTACGAGCGGATGGAGAAGGAGCACCCGGACAACCTCCATGTCGTCACGTGGCAGGGCAAGGGCTTCAACTACAGCGCCCTGAACAACTTCGGCGAGACCTTCGCCACCGGCGAGTATCTGCTGCTGCTCAACAACGATACCGAGGTCATCACCCCGAACTGGCTGGAAGAGATGGTCATGTACGCCCAGCAGAAGCGGGTGGGCTGCGTGGGTGCCAAGCTCCTCTACCCGGACGATACCGTCCAGCACGCCGGTGTCGGCTTCGGCATCGGCGGCGTAGCGGGCCACCTGCACAAGTATTTCCCCGCCACCTCGGATGGCTACATGGGCCGCCTGAACTACGTGCAGGACGTCTACGGCGACACCGCCGCCTGTCTGCTCATCCGCCGTGCGGTCTACAACGAGGTCCACGGCCTCGACGAGAGCTATGCCGTCGCCTTCAACGATGTGGACTTCTGCGTCCGCGTCCGGGAGGCGGGCTACACCAACGTCTTCACCCCCTTCGCCCAGCTCTACCACTACGAGAGCAAGAGCCGCGGCATGGAGGACAACCCCGAAAAGCAGAAGCGCTTCCAAGGCGAAGTGCTCCGCTTCCAAGCCCGCTGGGGCGACCTGCTTGCCAAAGGCGACCCCTGCACCAACCCCAACTTCGATATCCGGCGGGAGGATTTCAGCCTGAAGATCTTGCCGCTGGAATGAGATGGTCAGTCCCATTGCAAAGGAGCATTCATTGAAACTTTCAGCTTGTATCGTCATCTACAACGGCTTCGACGAGGCCCTCAAGGCTGCGCAGACCATTTTACAGCATACCCGCCGCTACCCGCTCACCCTCTATCTGGTGGACAATGCCAGCCCCGACGGCAGCGGGGAAAAGCTGCGCGCAGCGGCGGCGTCCGGTGCGCTGGCAGCAGGGGCGGGCCAACAGGTCGTCCTCCACTGCCGCACCGAAAACGGCGGCTTCGGCACCGGGCACAACATGGTCCTGCCGGAGCTGGACAGTGACTTCCACTTCATCCTGAACCCGGACATCCAGCTCACGGCGGACACCCTCAGCGACCTTGCCGACTGGATGGCGCAGCACCCCGACGCCGTGATGGCCCGCCCGTCCCTCGTCTTCCCGGATGGCAGCCCCCAGCAGCTGCCGCTCCGCCGGTGCGCCCTGCGGCCCATGATCTACCGGCAGCTTCCCTGCCTCAAGTTCTGGGCGAAGTACAACGACGCCTACCTCATGAAGGACGCTGACCTGTCCAAACCCACCTCCATCGAGTTCTGCACCGGCAGCTTCTCCGGCGTGCGCACCAGCGCGTTCCGGGCCGTCGGCGGCTTCGACGAGAACTATTTCATGTACGTCGAGGATGCCGACCTCACCCAGAAGATGCTCACGCAGGGCAAAGCCTACCTCGTGCCCCAGTATACTGCCATCCACGCATGGCACCGCGCCGCCCATCGCAGCCTGAAGCCCGCCCTCTGGCAGACCGGGAACCTGATGCGGTATTTCAAGAAGTGGGGATTCAGGTGGTAACTCTCCCAGTCGCTTGCAGCGCCCCCTCCCTCGGCGAAGGGGCCTACATTGGCTCTTATCATAGGTTTGATCGAAACTGACGTGAAGTCTCCCCGCCAGCATCCTCGCCCTCTCAGGCGCTTCGCGCCAGCTCCCCCAAAGTGGGAGCCCTTGGCAAAGGCGTGAAGTCTGAGCGCAGCGCCTGACGGCTCCCCTTGCGGCAGCAGGGCGTAAAATATAAACCGGAAACTTGGCGGACTGCCAAGGCCTCTCACTTTGGGAGAGGTGGCATCGCGTCAGCGATGACGGAGAGGGCAAGCACGCTGACAAGAACGCACCGCGTCAGTTTAGATTGAGGCTTTCGGAAGTCTGCCCCATCGTAAGCGCCCTCTAAACCGGGGCGCAGCGTAAGATAAGGCTGGGCGAGCGCGCTGACAGCAAGACTTGGGCGTTGGTTCCCAGCAAGCTGATCCAAACGCCCCCTAAACAAAAATAATTCTTAAGAGAGAACGGAATGCGTTGCAGAAAAATTTCTGTAATCCTCCGTTCTTTCTTGCTTTTTTTGTGATTTGATAGTAGAATAAGGTGTAAAACTATCTGCGGCATTCAGCGGCGGGCAGTTTTACACGCCACTTTGTTGACAGCGGACGCAGCTCCGCTTTGAATATTACGCGGCTCTCGGCAGCGAGGGCTTCGTATAGCTGCACAACTTTTTTCATTTCAATTAAAGGAGTGCGCAAATTATGAAAGGCATTATTCTCGCCGGCGGCGCCGGCACCCGGCTTTACCCGCTGACCATGGTCACCAGCAAACAGCTGCTGCCGGTCTACGACAAGCCGATGATCTACTATCCTCTGTCCACCCTCATGCTGGCGGGCATTCAGGACATCCTGATTATTTCGACCCCCACCGACACGCCCCGTTTCGAGGCGCTGCTGGGCGATGGCAGCCAGTACGGCATCCATCTGCAATATAAGGTCCAGCCCTCTCCGGACGGTCTGGCACAGGCATTCATCCTCGGCGAGGAGTTCATCGGCGACGACTGCTGTGCGATGATCCTCGGCGATAACATCTTCTACGGCAACGGCTTCTCCAAGATCCTGAAGAACGCCGCCGCCAACGCCGAGAATAAGGGCCGCTGCACCGTCTTCGGTTACTATGTCTCGGACCCGGAACGCTTCGGCATTGTCGAGTTCGATCAGAACGGCAAGGTGCTCAGCGTGGAAGAGAAGCCGGAGCACCCGAAGAGCAACTACGCCATCACCGGCCTGTACTTCTATAACAAGGAAGTCGTCAAGATGGCCAAGGAAGTGAAGCCTTCCGCCCGCGGCGAGCTGGAGATCACCACCCTGAACGACATGTACCTGAAGAAGGACGAGCTGGATGTTCAGCTGCTGGGCCGCGGCTTTGCATGGCTGGATACCGGCACCATGGACAGCCTCGTGGAGGCCGCCGACTTCGTCCGCATGATCGAGAAGCGTCAGGGCATCAAGATCAGCGCCCCGGAAGAGATCGCCTTCAAGTATGGCTGGATCGACCGCGACACCCTGCTGGAGAGCGCCAAGCGCTACGGCAAGAGCCCCTACGGCCAGCACCTGAAGAATGTGGCCGACGGCAAACTGAGATACTAAGAGGAAATGCACATGAAAATCATCGTTACCGGCTGCAAGGGCCAGCTGGGCACCGAGATCATCAAGCAGCTCCGCGAGGGCCGCAGTGAGATCGGCCCCATCCCCGAAAAGCTGCAAAGCGCCACCGTCATCCCGGTGGACCTGCCTGAACTGGACATCTCCAACTACAAGATGGTGGACGACTTCATCCGCCGCCAGCGCCCGGATGTCATCATCAACTGCGCAGCCTACACCAATGTGGACGGCTGTGAGGTGAACCACGACGCTGCCTTCAAGGCCAACGCCCTCGGCCCCCGCAACCTCGCGCAGGCTGCCACCAAGACCGGGGCCCGTCTGGTCCATGTCTCCACCGACTACGTTTTCTCCGGCCGCGAGAACGGCGGCATCGCGCAGGACGAGGCCACCATCCCCGGCCCCATCAGCGCCTACGGCTCCACCAAGCTCATGGGCGAGAAGTACGTCGAGCAGTTCTGCCACCGCCACTTCATCGTGCGTACCGCGTGGCTCTACAGCTACTACGGCAAGAATTTCGTCAAGACCATCGTGAACGCGGGCAAGAAGTTCGGCAAGCTGGAAGTCGTCAACGACCAGTGCGGCAACCCGACCAACGCCGTCGATCTGGCCCACGAAATTCTGCAGCTCTGCGTAACCCACGAATACGGCCTCTACCACTGCACCGGCGAGGGCATCTGCTCTTGGTATGATTTCGCCTCCGAGATCATCCGTCTGTCCGGCGTGGACGCCACCGTGGCCCCCTGCACCAGCGAGGAGTATAAGGCCAAGCACCCCGAAAGCGCCGACCGCCCCAAGTGGAGCGCCCTCGATAACCGGATGCTCCGCTGCACCGTCGGCAACGAAGTGCGGGACTGGAAAGCCGCCCTCGCCTGCTTCTTCGAGCACTGGGATGGGGAAAATGGGATGAAGTAAACGGGAAGGACTGCCTCTCGGCCTTATCGGACGCAGTGCTGAACCTAGGCCCTGCGCCGCCTCCGCCGTCCTTGCCCTCTCCGTCATCGCTTCGCGATGCCACCTCTCCCAAAGTGAGAGGCCTTGGCAGTCCGCCAAGTTTCCGGTTTATATTTTACGCCCTGCTGCCGCAAGGGGAGCCGTCAGGCGCTGCGCTCAGACTTCACGCCTTTGCCAAGGGCTCCCACTTTGGGGGAGCTGGCGCGAAGCGCCTGAGAGGGCAAGCCCGCTGGCGGGGCCGCAGCGCCCCGGTTTAGCAGGAGCTTTCGGTAAGGAGAGGGCAAGCTCGCGAAAAACAACAACATTCAACTTTGAGGAAAAATCAAATTATGAAAAAATATCTGATCACCGGCTGTGCCGGCTTTATTGGTTCGAACTTTGTTCACTATATGCTCAAGAAGTACCCGGAGATCCTGCTGGTCAACCTCGATAAGCTGACCTACGCGGGCAATCTGGAGAACCTGAAGGACGTCGAGGGCGACCCCCGCCACGTCTTCGTGCAGGGCGACATCTGCGACAAGGAGCTGGTCGAGAGCCTGTTCGCAAAGTACGATTTCGATTACGTCATCAACTTTGCCGCGGAGAGCCACGTGGACCGCTCCATCAAGAACCCGGAGATCTTCGTCCAGAGCAACGTCATGGGCACCGTGAACCTGCTGCAGCGCGCCAAGGAAGCTTGGTACGACGCCGAGGCAAAGACTTGGAAGGAAGGCAAGAAGTACCTGCAGGTCTCCACCGACGAGGTCTACGGCGCTCTGGGTGCCGAGGGCTTCTTCATGGAGACCACCCCGCTGTGCCCCCACAGCCCCTACTCCTCCTCCAAGGCCAGCGCCGATATGTTCGTCATGGCCTTCCACGACACCTACGGTATGCCGGTGAACATCACCCGCTGCTCCAACAACTACGGCCCCTACCAGTTCCCGGAGAAGCTGATCCCCCTGATGATCAACAACGTCAAGCACCACAAGCAGCTGCCCGTCTACGGTGACGGAATGCAGATCCGCGACTGGCTGTACGTTGAGGATCACTGCAAGGCCATCGACATGGTCTGCAACGGCGGCAAGATTGGCGAGGTCTACAACGTCGGCGGCCACAACGAGCGCCCCAACATCTTCATCGTCAAGACCATCATCGAGCAGCTCCACGACCGCCTGAAGGATGACGGCATCAGCGAGGACCTCATCAAGCACGTCGCCGACCGTCTGGGCCACGACCGCCGCTATGGCATCGACCCCACCAAGATCAAGAACGACCTCGGCTGGTACCCGGAGACCCCCTTCGAGAAGGGCATCGTCCTGACGATCGACTGGTATCTCGACCACGAGGAGTGGATGGAGCACATCACCAGCGGCAACTATCAGAAGTACTACGAGGAAATGTACAAGAATAAGTAAGCTTGTACCCGCCCTCAGCGCATAAACCAAAAGGAGCACTCCCTGCTGATGCAGAGGGTGCTCCTTTGTTTGCTATCCGGTGCCCCTTAACCGAGGCTCACGCCCATGCGTCTTGCGACGGTGAGCAGCTCGCAGCCTTCGGGGACATTGCGGGTCTTGCCGGCGATGTCCTCCAAGCGGTTGGCGGTGACGTGGCCGTTGAGCAGGGCCACGGTGACGCCGTAGCGCTCGATCTCCACGAGCTTAGCGGCGTAGCTGCCGAACTGGGTGGCCAGCACGCGGTCATACGCGCTGGGGCTGCCGCCGCGCTGCATGTGGCCGGGGATGCAGACGCGGGTCTCCATGCCGGTCTTCTTCTGGACGGCGGCGGCGATGCGGTTGGTGGCGGTGGTGTAGCCCGCCTCGGCGCGCTTGGCGGTCCACTCCTTCCGCTTCATCTTGGCCTCTTCCTCGTTCATGGCACCCTCGGCCACCGCGATGATGGAGAAGTTGGAGCCCTTCTTGGCGCGGCGCTCTACGGCGTCGCAGACACGGTCGATGTCGTAGGGCATTTCGGGCAGCAGGATGATATCCGCGCCGCCCGCGATGCCAGAGTAGAGGGTCAGCCAGCCGGCCTTGTTGCCCATGATCTCGATGCACATCACGCGGCTGTGGCTGCCTGCAGTGGTATGGATGCGGTCGATAACGTCAGTGGCGATGTCCACAGCGGTGTGGAAGCCGAAGGTGACGTCGGTGCCGTAGATGTCGTTGTCGATGGTCTTGGGCAAACCGATGATGTTCAACCCCTCCTGCGAGAGGAGGTTGGCGGTCTTGTGGGTGCCGTTGCCGCCGAGGCAGAGCAGACAATCAAGCTTTGCGTCCTTATAGGTCTTCTTCATGGCCGCGACCTTGTCGATCTTGTCCTCTTCGACCACCCGCATCAGCTTGAAGGGGGTGCGCTTGGTGCCCAGAATGGTGCCGCCCAGCGTCAGGATGCCCCGGAAGTCGTCCTCGTTCATCTCTTTGTAGTCGCCGGTGATGAGGCCGTGGTAGCCGTTCAGAATGCCCACGATCTCCACATTGTCGCCCATCCGGGCATACAGCGCCTTGGCCACGCCGCGGATCGTGGCGTTCAGGCCGGGGCAGTCACCGCCGGAGGTCAGGATGCCAACACGTTTTTTCATCTTGCAAAATCCCTCTTTCCTCTGATCTTCCCGCATTGCAGGAGCAGGTTGTTACTATTAGAGTATTCCCAAAGGGGGCCGGTGTCAAGAGCGGGGGAGAAAAAACTGTTCCAATCTCGGCTCCGATAAACAAAAAGGGGGCGGTTGCACTGGCTTCTAGCCTTGGGGAACTTTCATTTTCCAGTCTCCTCACACTGTTGCTGCCCCATTGCCGTAGTCGCACCTTCTGCCACGCCCTCTGTGCTCTCCGGCATGAACAAAATTCAACGCTGGTTGCAAAGCAAGCTGCTATATCTATTATTTATTACTTTCTTTGTGTCAATATATAGTGTTTTTGGAGAAAGAAAAGGGGGCATCAGGAATAAACATCCGTTTGGACACGAGGCAATCTTTCCAGAAAAAAGCAGCCCAACGGGTCGTATTTCCGTTGATTCCGAGCCATCTTTTCTTGCCTCCTGTTTGTCCTTTTCTATATATTGGCTCCTTGAATTCCCTATGTCAACTTTTATTGTACAACACCACTGTGAGCCTTTTTATTTGACTCGTCCCTTTTCTGTTGTCACTCTGCCTGTATCTCTTCCACCAGCGGCAGATAGTCGGCACAGTATTTCCGGTACAGCGGCTGTACAAGTTGCCGGAAGTTCTGCATTTCTTCTTCGGGCAGCAGCAGTTCCCGGCACCCGCCAGCCAATGCCGCTTTTCGGGCGGCGGTTTCCTCCTGTGCCCAGAGCTGGCGCTCATACTGCGCCGATGCCCGGGCGCACGCTTGCAGGGTCTGCCGGTATTCCTCCGGCAGTGCATCCCATGTGCGGCCGGATGCCAGCTGCACCTCCGGTACGCGGCTATGCTCATCGGCCATGTAGTACCGCGCCACCTTGTAGTGCTCCATGGAATAGTAGGCCGGCCAGTTGTTTTCGGCGGCATCGATCTGCCCGGTCTCAAACGCCGAGTACACGTCGCTGTAAGCCGTGGTCTCCGGCACTGCACCCAGCAGGCGGATCATGTCGATCACGATCTGCGAATCCTGCACGCGGATGGTCTTGCCCTGCAGATCGTTCAGGCTGCGCACCGGCTGACGGGCATAGAACGAGCGGGCACCCGCGTCGTACCAGCTCAGGCCCACCCGTCCCTGTGCGGTAAAGTCCTGCAAAAATTCTGCTCCGATGCTGCCATCCAGCACACGCCACATATGGTCGGCACTCCGGTAGAGATACGGCAGCAGCAGTACGTTGAGCCGGGGCAGATCGTCTGTGGCCGCCGAGAGCGACACACGGGCAAAATCTACGCCGCCAATGGCAAGCTGCTCCCACACTTGCTGCTCTGAGCCGTACTCGCCGTTCGCCTTGACCTGAATGACCACCTTGCCCCCGGTCTGCTGCTGCACAAGGCTCGCAAAATACTGTGCGCCCTGTGTGGTGGGGTACCCGGCGGGCTGGTTGTCGGCATAGGTCAGCACATAGTCCGGTGTGGTCTGCGGCTTTGCACTACAGCCTGCCAGCTGCAAGGCTGCAAAGCCCAGCCCGGCTAAAAAAGTCCGTCTGCGCATGGTGCCCTCCCTCCCTTTGCAGATAGTATAGCGCACAAGGCCGCCTTTGTGCAAGAGACAGAAAAAGGCGGTGCCCGCCGCAAAGCAGGTACCGCCTTTTCAGGAGAAGAAGGGAATGTCTCAGTTACATCAGACCCATTGCCTGCGGCAGTGCGGTAGACACTGCCGGGATAAAGGTGACCAGCAGCAGGCCGCCGATGATGGCCACATAGTACATAAGCATATACGGCATGACCTTGGAAAGCGAGGTGCGCCCCACCTTGATACCCACGAACAGGGCGTTGCCCACAGGCGGGGTGATGTTGCCGATGCAAAGGTTATACACGAGGATCAGACCGAACTGGATGGTGCTCATGCCAAAGCTCTGGCAGATGGGCAGGAACAGCGGGGTGAAGATGAGGATGGCCGGGGTCACATCCATAAAGGTGCCGGACACCAGCAGGATCACGTTCATGATGAGCAGGATGATGTACTTATTGCTGGTCAGGCTCAGCAGGGCTGCTGCAACCGCATCCGGGATCTGCAAAAAGGCCATGACCCAGCCCAGAATGTTGGAAACGCCCACAAGGAACACCACCATGCCGGACATCTTGGCAGAGTCCACGATGATCTTCCACAGGCTTTTCAGGTTGATGGAGCGGTAGCAGAAGGCAAGGATCAGCGCATAGACAACGGCAATGGCAGAGCCTTCGGTGGCAGAGAACACACCGCCGATGATACCGCCGATGACCACGATGATCAGGGAGAGCGAAGGCAGGGCGCGCAGGGTGCAGACGCCGAGATTTTTCCAGTCAAACTTGCCGGGGGTGCCCTTGTACCCCAGCTTGATCGCCAGCAGCACGCCCACCACGCAGCAGCACAGCGCCCAGATGATGCCGGGGATGTAACCGGCCATGAACAGCGCAGCCACAGAGGTGCCGCCGGATGCCAGCGAGTAGGTGATCAGCGCGTTGGACGGCGGGATCAGCAAACCGGAGCAGGAGGAAGCAGCGTTGGTGGCAGCGGTCACGGCGGGGTCGTAGCCCTGCTCGTCGGCACCGTCGCGAATCATGGAGCCAACAGCAGCTGCCGCAGCGGATGCAGAGCCGGAAATGGCGCCGAACAGGGCGTTGGTGCCGATGTTGGTCACCAGCAGTGCGCCGGGCATCTTGCCCAGAATGGCCATGACGAAATCCACCAGACGCTTGGCGATGCCGCCCTGATTCATGATGTTGCCAGCCAGAATAAAGAACGGGATGGCGGTCAGGCTGAACTTGCTCATGCCCACAAAGGTGCGCTGGGCAGCGGTCAGCACGGCTACGTTCAGATCAATGGAAGAAAGAATGGCAGTCAGGGAAGAGACTGCAATGGCGTACGAGATAGGCACGCCGAGGAACAGCAGCACCAGCAGCACTGCCAGAATTACGAGTAATGCTTGAATTGCCACAGCTTAGTCCTCCTTGTTTTCCTTGTCGGCGTCGGCAGCCATTTCGGCTTCCACCTTTGCAAAGTCTGCATCCTCCGGGGTATCCAGACAGATGGAGCCGTTGGCGATGCCGATAATGTTCAGCACGGAATACACCAGAATGATCACGCCGCAGATGGGCATGACCCAGTAGAACACGCCCACGGCTACGCCCAGCGAGGAGGTCTGCTGTCCCATAGCCAGCCGGGACACCTGAAAACCGCCGAACACCAGAATGGTCGCGGAGAAGAGGAAGGCGATGACCTCGGCAAAGATGTGGAACGCCTTGCGCATGATGGGGTTGAACCGGTCCACCAGCACGGGGATGTTCATGTGGCCGCGCTCGCCGGAGACGATGGTGGCGCCCAGCATGGTGCTCCAGCCGAACAGATAACCCACCAGCTCTTCCGACCATGTGGAGGGAGAGTTGAAGATGTAACGCACGATGACCTGATAGGTGGTCAGCACCACCATGACTGTCATGCTCAGACCTGCCAGCAGGTTGAGCACCTTGTTCAGGGTATTTCTCAGTTTTTCCATGATGCTCCTCCTCAGTCCGCAGTATGGGCAGCGTTGTGCTGCTGGATCAGGTCATAAATGGGCTGCAAGTCCGGGTTTGCTGCCAGCACGGAATCGTGCAGGGGGGCCATAGCCTCCTGAAACGGTGCAGTGTCCGGGTAAATAAAGTTGACATGCTGCTCATTCTCGGCCTTGTCTTTGGCCTCAGCCACAGCATCCTCCCAGGCATCCTGCTCGGTGCGCTTCACGATCTGGAAGCCCTCTTCAAAGATTGCACGCTCCTCATCGCTGAGCTCGTTCAGGAAGGCGTAGTTTGCCACCAGCAGATCCGGCACCATCTGGTGCATATCGTAGGAGTAATACTTGCAGATATCGCCGTGACCGTTATCGGTCAGAGCCAGCTCGTTGTTCTCGGCACCATCCAGAATACCGGCCTGCAGTGCGGTGTACACATCGCCGAAGCCCATGGGCGTAGCGGTGCCGCCCAGCAGACGCATCATTTCCACGTTGGTGGGCGACTGCTGCACGCGGATCTTCAGACCCTTCAGGTCGGAGGGCTGGTTGATGGGGGTCTTGATGGTGTAGAAGTTGCGGGTGCCGGCATCCAGCCATGCCACCGTTTCCAGACCGGCCTTGGAAGTGGTCTTGAAAATGGGGTCCGTCACCTCGGGGTCGTCCATGGCCTCGTGGTAGGCTTCTACGCTGGAGAACAGGTAAGGCAGGTTGAAAATTTGGTATTTGGCACTGAAGGTCTCCATGATGGCAGTGGACGCCACCACAAAGTCGATGGCACCGGTCTGGGTCAACTGCACCATTTCGGTCTGGGAGCCCAGCAACTCGCTGGGGTACACCTCCACACGGTACTTGTCGCCCAGCTTCTCGTTGATGTAGTTGGCAAAGGCTTCCAGTCCCAGATGATCCGGGTGGGTCTGGGACTGCACATGGCCGATGCGCACGATCTTGCGGTCGTCACCGGAGCCGGCACCGCAGCCGGTAAGCATCATGCTGCTGGTCAGTGCCGCTGCGCCCATCAGCGACAGAAACGTTCTTCTCTTCATGAATGGCATCCTCTCTTTTCGCGTTTTTTCTATGATTATATTTTAACAACTCGTTCATTTTTGCGAAACCGGATTATTTTGTGAAACGCAGTACGATTTTGTCTTTGTTGTATCCAAGTACAATTTTTGTGTTTTTTGGACGAAAAAAACTGGCAAAAACAAAAAAGCACCCGTTCCTCTCCTGTTCACAGGCAGGAAAGAACGAGTGCTTCTTTGGGATCCGATTTATCCTTGTGCCGCTTTTTCCGCTGCGGCTACGCGGTATTCCGAAGGGGTCTGGCCGGTCAGGCGCTTGAACACCCTTGTAAAATAGTTGGCGTCGCTGTAACCCACAGCAGCGCCGATATCCTTCAGGCTCAGGCGCGGGTCCAAAATCAGCTGGCGCGCCTTGTTCACCCGATATTCGTTCAGGTAGGCCGAAAAGTTCACCTTAAAGCACTGCTTGAACAGCTTGCAGAAGTAGGCGTCCGAGTAGCGCAGCGCAGCGGCAGCATCCTGCATGGAGATATCCTCCCTATAGTGGGCGTCGATGAAGCGGCTGATCTCGGCACGGATGATGGCGGTACGCATATCCTCGTCCTCTTCCCGGCGGACAGGCTGTTCAGGCGCAGGGGGCTGTGCCGGGCGGGCAGGCAGCGGCACCGACACCTGCCGGATGGCATCCTCCACCGCGAATACCAGTTCCTGCTCGTTGTAAGGCTTGAGCAGATAGTCCATCGCTCGTACAGAGATCGCTTGCCGTGCATAGTCGAACTTATCAAAGCCGGTCAGGAACAGGATGGCGCAATTTCTGTCGGTTTCTCGGATCTTGCGCGCCACCTCCAGCCCGGTGAGACCCGGCATTTCAATGTCCAGCACAGCCACCTGCGGCACTTCGCGAGAAAAAATTTCCAGAGCCTCTCTGCCGTTTTTGGCTTCATACAGACTTATTAGATCTCCCAGATACTTCTGCAAGGTCCTGCACAGCACTTTGCGCTCGATCAATTCATCCTCTGCCACCAGCAATTTGCACTTCACGAGAGCGTCTCCTCCTTTTCTTCCGGCTGTTGCGTCTGCGGGAGCTCAAACCGCACCACAGTACCGCAATCTGCGCGGCTGTATATTTGCATTTTTCCGCCCGGATACAGCATCCCGATACGGCGGGAAATGTTTCCAAGACCAATGCTGCGGCCGGTCTGTTCGCTCTGGGCAATTTTTGTCTGCACGGCGTCCAGTTCCTCTGCGGTCATTCCCTTGCCGTTGTCCTCGACCGTGAGCACTAGCACCTTGCCCTGCATCCATGCCCGCAGCAGGATGCGTCCGCCTTCCTCGCGGGACTTGAGCCCGTGCGAGTAAGCGTTTTCCACCACCGGCTGCAGCATAAAGGACGGCACCAAAACCGCTGCAGGCTGCACCCGGATGCTTTTTTCAACGGTAATGCGTCCGTCGAACCGCATCTGCTGCAGATAAATGTAGTCCTCCAGTCCGTCCAGCTCCTCTTCCAGCGTGATCTGCTGGCGCTTGGTGCGCAGGTTGTGCCGGAACAAACTGCCCAAATGCACGATCATCTGGTCGGTGGTGGAAGCATCCTCCAGCCGCGCCATGCAGGAGATCATGTTCAGGGTGTTGAACAGAAAATGCGGATTCACCTGACTTTTCAGCACCTCCAGCCGGGTGTGCTCCAGATCTTTTTCCAGTGCAAGGTTCCGCACCTCTTCCCGGTGCAAGGCCTGTTGCATGGTCAGTTGCTGCGCCATGGCGTGCTTCATCTGGTTAAAGGTTCCCGTCAGCTGCCCCACTTCGTCGCTGCTTTTCACCGGAAGATCCGGGCTTGAAAGGTCCCCCTCGGCAATGCTGCGGGAGGCCTGTGCCAACCGCAGCAGCGGACGCACCACCGCGCGGCTCAGCACCCGGATGAGCAGCAGCATCAGTACAGCCGCCGTCAGGAACAGTCCCAGATACAGCCACGGCAGATGCCGGATGCGGGTCGCTGTGCTGCTGTAAAGGGCGTTTTCCTGTTCCAGCGTGGCCTGTGTCAGCCGCAGCGCATACTCGGCAAGGTAGTCTTGCAGCGCCATCACATGATACATCTGTTCAATGTAGGTATCTGCCGAGGGGGAAAGCTGCAAAAAGGCATCCCGCTCCTGCCGATAGCCCGCATACCCTTGCAAAAGATTCCATGTACGGGCATAGCGCTCTTCACCGATGCGGACGTAATCGAAGGGCAGGGCCGCAAGGCTCTGCTCGGAAGCGGTACAGGCGGTGGTATAGGCCTGTTCGGTTTCAGAAGTAGGCTGACGCACATAGCGTGCAAAGGCCTGTGTTTCGTCCTTGAGGGCGTTCTGCACCGTGTAGCAGACGGCGTTGTCGGCCAGCAGCATATCAAAGGAGCGTACCGTCCACTGACCTGCCATGGTAGCAATGCCAGTGGAAAGCATGGTGACCAGCAAAATCGCGGCAAGCCATGCCGTGACCTTGCGGCGCAGGGATATACCGCCCTGCGCGGTTTTGTTCCGTGCCATACGCTTTCCCTCCTGTCCTTGCTGCACCCGGTCTTTTTTATAAGTATAATGATCTCCCGGAAAAAGTGCAACTGCAAAAAGCACCGGTTTCCGCAAAGAAACCGGTGCTTGCAAGCAGCGTGCCAAGCTGTCAGCGGGTCAACAACTGAAAATGATTCCGCTTGGTGACCAGCAGCCCTTCCTTTTGCAGCTTGGAAAGCTCCACCGACATGGCAGCACGCTCCACGCAGAGAAAATCCGCCAACTGCTGACGGTCAAAGGGGATGTCAAAGGAGAGGGAGGACTGCCGGATGGACTCGGCGGACAGGTAGGACAGCAGCTTTTCGCGGGTGGTCCGTTTGCTGACATGGGTGATCTTATCGTTAAAAAGCAGTATTTTGTTTGCCAGAACGCTGACCAGATTGCGGATGAGTTTCTGGTGATGGTCGCAGGCGGTGGGGCAGGCGGTGAGCAACCGCTTGACGTTCAGCAGCAGGATCTCGCAATCCTCCTCTGCCACCACGCTGATGTTCAGGATGGCACCGGGGGTGGCGGCGTAAGGTTCGCCGAAAAAGTCTCCGGTATTGCACTTGGACAGGATATTGCGGTGTCCCCAAAGATCCTCCTGTATCACAAGGGTGGAGCCGGACAACATGAGCCCCATGACCTCCGTGGAATCTCCGGCACGGAAAATGTAGGAGCCCCGGGGCCGGGTGATTTTCGCTGCACTGACACAATGCAGGATGGACAAAATCTCATCGTCGGTAAGCCCGGTAAAAAAGGGGCAGTTCCGCAGAACAGGCAGATAGTTTTGCATAAAAGCCCTCCTTGTTGGAATTCAAACATACAACTTGCCTTTAGTATACTATAATAAACCTGCAAATGCAAAAACACCCACAACAGGAGAGTATAGATATGATTCGTAAGATCATCCATATTGACGAAGAAAAATGCAACGGCTGCGGCTTGTGCGCAACCGCTTGCCACGAGGGAGCCATCGACATCATCAACGGCAAGGCAAAGCTGGTGCGGGAAAATTTCTGCGATGGCTTTGGCGACTGTCTGCCGGGCTGCCCCACCGGTGCTATCACCGGCAGGTGGTCACCATCTCCATTGACGGTAAAATTCTGGATTGAATACACTGGGCAGACCGATATGTACCCAGTTTTCTGGACACTGGATCAAAATTGAATCATTAAGAATCCATCATGGGTGCTTCTCTGAATTTAATGCAGTTGTCGTAACAGTTGCCCTTTCGGGACATGGATTGAATGATTCCGTGTTTTTGAAGTTCACCACGGTAGAATGCGTGCTGGTATTGCCAACCCTGATCCGAGTGCATGACCAGACCTTGTACAGAGTGAAAGCGGATTCGGCCCGATTTCCTGAGCCAGCATTTCCCGGATTTTCTGGTAGCACACCAGATGAAGCGTATCCGTTTCCACGACCTGCGCCATAGCTGCGCCAGCCTGCTTTATGCCAATGTAGTGAGCCTGAAGGAAATTCAGGAGTGGCTGGGGCACAGCGATATCAGCGCTACAAGCAACATTTATACCCATTTGGATTTCTCCAGCAAGGAGTCCTCGGCGAATGCAATCGTCAATATCTTCCCAGAAAACACCAAAGTATAAGAAACTGAGTAGAAAAAGAAAAACAGCCTAAAATCTTTTGATTTCAAGCTGCTTTTTAGTGCCGCTGGTGGAGACTCCCGTGGGCTAAGCAACAGTCCGCGGTGCTGATTGCTTGCGGTCTGCGAGCCGCCGCCCTGTTCGACCCGCCTCAACGCAGAATAGTAAAAGACCCCCAGCTAAAGCTGAGGGTCCTTCGCTATGCCGGTGGTGGGGGTCGAACCCACACGTGTTATTAGCACAAGGGATTTTTACTATGTTGTCGGATATAATGATGCTCGCCAGAAAGTTCAGAGCTTTAGACTTGACCGGATTTTCAAGCGTCCCGAAATCCTTGCCGAAGCATCCACACCAATACCAAGCGATTTTGATCTAAATCTGTATAGAAAGTCGATTTTTCAGATGTTTGGTGCTGATGACACAACGGAAGTTGAACTTTTCTGCCATCAGATTGTTATGAAAGCACTGATTGATGTTTTTGGGCAAGATATTTGCACATGGGCTGTCGATTCAGAACATTTTATTGCGAAGATCAAGGTTTGCGTGAGTCCTACATTTTTGAGGTGGGTTTTTGCATGGAACGGTTTAGTTAAAATTATATTCCCCAAAGAAGTGTTCAGTCGTTACTGTAAGATGCTGGAGACATCCATAAATATACAAAGAACAGAATAAATATGACTAAAACTTCAAGCCCGCAGACCCATAAAGAATCTGCAACAAATCTTGTATTGACCTTAACGGGACACCAGATGATGACTGAGCAAAAACAAAATAAGGTCATCAACAGCCAATGGTGTGGGAAACCCACATTGCCGAACGTACTGACTTACCTGTTGCTTTGCCTTATCAGCATCAGGCTTTAGGGCGCGTAAAAGAGTATGCTTTTCCTTATATCTGGAGATGAATTCTTCTTCTGCATTTGCGGTGCAAAGCAACTCGGTATCTAGCGATACCAGAATCTTGATCAGTATATAGGAAAAGCCAACGACACCACGCAAACTAAGTCTAATCTCCTCGCCTAAGACGGGAGATAGAAATTCTGGAACTTCCGATACATCTAATGCCTCAGGTGTTGAAAAAGGTGAATATTTGGCATAGGCATCTGTCAATTTTATGTCAGCTTTAGAACCATTGTGCATATAACAGTTTCGTGCTTCTTTGAACACTCTGTAACAGTGCATCAATGCAACAATTTTACTGTAACATCTTTCCCTTTTTCCAAGGTAGGTAGAGTAAAACGAGTTGGATAAAACAGCGGATCGATTATTTCTCAAGCGAGTGATTTCGCGTTTTATATCATCAGGAAATTGCAAATTCTTGATTACCATATCGGGAAAATAATCCCGCTTTAGTTCTTCTAACCATTCTTCAAAAATCGGTATGGTGCTGTTTAATAATATCCATGCAAACTTTTCCTGTTGCTGTTCCCATGTGTGTTCTCCAAATGCACGCTTATAGTTTACCCCGTGGATACCACTGCCTAAGCTGAATTTCGCAGCTAGTTCGGCTTCTGTAATAGTAGGGTACTCTTTTCTTACACCATTGACCAGACAGCGCAGATTCCATAATCCCACTGCGGTTGGCCAGACAGTATCATAGGTTGCAGTGATATTACCCAATGCTTTTTTAGTAGCGGAGAAAAATACGTCGATCAATTCAATCACCTCTTTTATCGTAAAACAAGACCGGAAATTAGCGCAGTCAATACAGCATATCTGCGATATACAAACCAATGTTTCTTCTGTTGTATTAAAAGAACCGATTTTCTATAAAGCCGAATGACATAAGTGGATTCTTATGTCATCGATAGAATGCCCACCAGCTTCAAGCCGGTGGGCATTCTCTTACTTGTACCGTATTACAGGTAGCTGCTTTATCTTGCAGCCAACCTTTTTGTGCTCAAGTGCAAAAACCATATCAGGAGTGCGTTCAAAGAAACCTATGTCACGTTTCCAGTTTGTCCCACACTTGCAATGGAACAGCCCTGTGAACTGCTGTTTCATCTTGTACCCGCAGTTTGGGCAGATATGTTTACTTGCCCCTCATATTGCATTACTGGAGTTTTGCAATGATTTCCTCAGCCGACATACCGCTGGCCAGCAGCTTCTTCAGCACATCTTCTGCTTCGCCTTTCTTTGCTTCTTCCATTGCCTTTGCTTCGGCGGCAGCTTTTTTGTTTTCGGCTTTGGTAAGTTCCTTGGTGACGGCTTTCAATTCTGCTTTCTTGGCTTTCATCTGCGTTTTCAGATCATCGAGATTTGCAGTCAGCGTAGCAACCTCAGATTCGATTTTTTCCTTTTCAGCGGTCTTTTCTGCAACGACGGCTGCATAATCAACGCTGGCCTTTACAGTACGAGCCTTATTCTTGCTTCCCTTGGGTCTTGCCATAATAATTTCCTCCCATAAAGTGAAATAATTTGATCCTTACAAGTATATTTCCAAATAGTCAGAATTGCAATAGGTAACATGAGCCGTTTTCAACTGCCAATGCAAATCTTATTCGGTATGCCCGAAGATCGTCGCAAATGTATTCCTTCAATGGTAACAATCATGGAGATTAGTGTTTATCTGGAGATTACCAAAGGATAAATAGAAGCAGTATTAAAGCCGTTCACCACGCAGATTTTCCAGCGTGGCGAACGGCTTTTTTGCTGCCCCTATATTTACAGGTAGGAGGAATCGAAGAAGTCTTTTAAATGCTGATACGGGCGCTTCTCTGTTTTACACATCTTTTGCCGAAGCCGAAGCTGAATACTTCCAGCCCTGCAATGCTTTGGCACACCTGAATCCATCGGCTAACAGCAATAAGTTTGAATTAGTTCCTTAAGAGAGATGTTCTTCGTTCTCCTCCGCGCAGATCGTTATGCCGGCATTGAGAGTGTCGGAAAATTCCATTCACAGCATATCGGACTGCCCGGTGGCAGTCCGATATGCTGTGATGTGCTGATAGTTCCTTGCATGAGAACTGCCGACCGTTTGCGTCCTATTTTTCAAACAGGTACAGCAGGTATCCGTAGCCCTCGGTCTCCATTTTTTCATAGGGGACGAAGCGCAGGGCCGCGCTGTTGATGCAGTAGCGCACGCCGTTGGGCGACTCCGGATCGCCGGTGAACACATGACCGAGATGGGAGTCTCCGGCGCGGCTTCTGACCTCCGTGCGGCGCATTCCGTGGCTCAAATCCTCTTTTTCCACCACAGCGGGGCCCTCGATAGGCTTTGTAAAGGCGGGCCAGCCGCAGCCGCTCTCGTACTTATCCGTGGAGGAAAAGAGCGGCTCGCCGGTGACGACATCCACATAGATGCCCTTTTCAAACTT
>ERZ1673737.100-NODE-100-length-121518-cov-7.063682_pt1 | contig 121518 bp, 125 predicted proteins | sample MGYA00580211_ERZ1673737 | MGnify/ENA primary metagenome ERZ1673737 (study PRJEB41218, sample SAMN15661789) | gut metagenome | host: Homo sapiens | place: Canada: London | collected 2015-08-20/2019-03-30 | study: EMG produced TPA metagenomics assembly of... | reverse complement strand
TGACGAACTGGACAGCCTTGGCGTACGCGTAGCTAACCTTGAAAAGAAAGCTGACAACGTAAAAATTACCGGTCAGATCCGTGCTTCTTATCGTGATGCAGATGATAAAGGTCATCAAGGACGTCTGCGTACCCGTTTATTTGTAAACGGTACTATTAACGAAGACTGGACATATATCGGCCGTTTTGAAAACAACCAGTATTATGATGGCGCAGATACTACAAAAGGCTATTCTGATGCTGCTGGCGATGATGAAGTTAAATTCAACTGGGCTTATGTAATTGGTCGTGTTGGTGGCGTAAAAATGGAAGCTGGCCGTCAAGACTTCACTAATGCTGATGTAGTGGATATTACCGGTGATGGTGTTAAACTTGCTTATGGCAGCGACTGGCAGGTAAAAGGCTGGGCATTCAAAGGTACTTCTGATGTTGTAGATTATACAGATACTGCTATGCAGGATGGCGACCGTGTATATGTAGCTGCTGTTGAAGGTGCTTTCGGCGCAGTTGATACTGCTGTAAGATACTATAAGGCTGATACTGTAGACGAAAATGAAATCGTTGAAGTAGCTCTTGCCGGTGAAGTTGCTAAAGACCTGACCTTAAGAGGTTCCTGGTTCAACGGCACTGTTGCTGATGAAGCAGAAGTTGGCGATTTTGATACTAACGGCTGGTTAGTAGGTCTTTCCTATCGCGGCGCTAAAGCTTCCGAAGTAGGTTCTTGGGGCGCATACGCTACTTACAGCGATCGTCCGTATGCTACTTACCTGCTGCCGACCAACTTTAGTGGTTATGCAGTAAAACCGAATGATTTACATGATGGTGACGGTTATGAAGGTTACGAAGTAGGTGCTAACGTAACTTTGGCTAAAAACATTGTTGTAGGCGTTAAATACTTCGATTATGAATCTCGTGAAGGCAAAGATGATGCTCAAACATTGTGGTCTGAAGTTATCTTCACTTTCTAATATCAGTCTTATAACAGCTTAATATTAGAATAACTAAAGCGGATGGCGTAAGCCATCCGCTTTTTGTCATACGTTTGCAGTATTGTGCAAAGTATTATTATTACAATTTATGATTTTTGATCCTTGACTAAAATTTTTTTTAAAATCGTTTTTTGGATAAATATTGGTATCTGATATAAAACCCAGATTTCAGGATTTTTGTTTTTAATTCTCCAAAATGTACAGTTATAAATTTCAATTATAAATTACAATAATTCGTTTAATTTATAACATAAAAACAAATCCACAATAGGGCAATAATTACAGGCTGATGAATAAGATATGCCGTTAAAGAGTAGCGGCCTAAAAGTGATAGTGGTTTGCAGTTAAATTTAAAAATATTATTTTTGCTTATAAATTTTTGTACGCAGTAATAAATAAAATATCCGGCGGTGTACATAAAAATCCACGGCAGCAGCGGAAAGTAATCTGCAGAATGAAAGCTCTGCGGAGGCAGGCCGATATAAGCAGTAAAATTATTGGCGTAAAAGTCAGGCGGCAAAGTATATTGCCAGCTGCCGATATCAATAGTGCCGTGAATAATGTTTTTTGTAGCAAAAAACAGCCCAAGGCTTATAATAAAACCGGTAAATGGCGGAATAAGCCGCAACATTTTAGCAAGCGGCAGCATGATAAGCATTGCTGAACCGATAAAGGACAGTATGCCAAAAGTAATGACGCTATTTTTGCTGAAAAAATATGTACATATAGAAATAAAAAGAGCGCAGCTTAAGACAACCAGGCTGCGCTTTAAATGTTTTTTGGATAATGCCCAGCAGAATCCGGAAAGAATAATAAATAGTGATGCGCCGCTTTGCTGCCATATATAAGTGTAAAATGACGGAAACCAGCTGATTTTATAATGAAAAATATTCGCCATGCTCCACAGAGTATGGTAAACAAACATATTAATCAGCGCAAAGCCGCGCAGAGTATCTATTAAATGATAACGGTCAGTTTTCATTAACGTTTTGATTTTCCCTGCGTTTTTTGCGCAGCAGGCAGTAAGCAATAAAGGCTAAAACGAGCAATATGAGCCATGACGATTTTTTCATAGTGGATGCCTCCTTTAATGTTGCTTTATGGTTTTAGTATATCACTTTTGTGCCGCAAAAGAAAATAAAAACTGACATAAATTTGCCATAGTTTGCGTTTAATATATATTTAAGAACAAAGCTGAAAATGTTATAATTTAATTAGTGAAAGCTAATTGAAAATTATAAGGAGGGGTGCTGGAATGAAGTTTATCAGAAACAATAAATATGTAATAGGATTTTTGGTTATTCTTTTGGCAATTTGTTATGCCGGTTATTCGTATTACCAGAGTATTACGCAGGTTGAAACAACCGTAAAAACGGCTAAAGTTGAATACGGTACTTTGAAGGACAGTATTTCGGCAACCGGCAGCTTAAGCGCTGTGGACAATGTAGATATCAGCTCTAAAATTACCGGCAGAATTGTGGAAGTGCTGGTAGAAGAAAATCAGCATGTAGAAGCAGGCCAGGTGCTGGTAAAACTGGATTCTACGGCTTTGGAAGCTACCGCACGCCAGATGAAGGCACGCCTTGACAATGCCGAACTTACTTATAACCGTTATACGGCGCTTTTGGCTCAGGGCGCAATTTCGCGCAGCGATTATGATTTGGCGGAATCCGATTATATCGTGGCTAAAGCTAATTATGACCAGGCAGTTTCCGATGTTAACGATACCGTTATTACTTCTCCTATTGCCGGTTATATTATTGGCGAACCTACTCCTGTCGGCCAGACTATCAGTTCCGGCATCAGCGAACCGCAGGTAATTATGTCTGTGGCGAATCTTGACGATATGCAGATTGATACTTTGGTTGACGAATCTGACATAGGGCGCGTAAAAGTAGGGCAGACTGTTGAATTTACGGTTGACGCTTATCCGGAAGAAACCTTTACCGGTACGGTGCGCCTTATTTCCCGCTCTGCCGTTACGGAAGACAATGTTATTTATTACACCGTTTATGTTGATGTTGCCAACCCGGAAGGCAAACTTTTGCCTACAATGACGGCAAGGACGAATATTATTATTCAGCAGCAGGATAATACTTTAATGGTTCCTCCTAATTGCATTTATTATGACGGTGACCGCCGTTATGTAAAGGTATATGACGAGGCATCCAAAACTTCGCGTGATGTTGATGTAACAGTCGGTTTGACGGGCGAGGACAGCATTGCCGTTACCGGCGATATTAAAGAGGGCGATGTGCTTTTGGTTAAACAGCGCGCTACCCAGCAGAACAATATGAGAGGGCCGATTTAACAGGCCGTGAAAGAGGCAGGACATGGCAGAAGTAATCAGGCTTGTAGATATAGTAAAATCTTATATAATGGGCGACAGCGTTGTACATGCGCTTGACCATGTTAACGTGCAGATAGGTGAAGGCGAATTTACCTCTATCATGGGGCCGAGCGGCAGCGGGAAATCAACCATGATGAACATTCTGGGCTGTCTTGACAGGCCTACCAGCGGGCATTATTTTCTGCGCGGGCGCGATATTGCCGGTTACAATGATGACGAACTGGCGCATACGCGCAATGCGGAAATAGGCTTTGTATTTCAGAATTTTAATTTGCTGCCCAAACTTACGGCACAGGTTAATGTGGCGCTGCCGCTGGTTTACGCCGGGATAAACGAAGAAGAACGTATGGTGCGTGCTGCCCGCGCTCTGGAATCGGTTGGGCTTGGCAACAGGCTTGACCATAAACCTAATGAAATGAGCGGCGGCCAGCGCCAGCGTGTGGCTATTGCCCGTGCGCTGGTTAATAATCCGGCCATTATTATGGCGGACGAACCTACCGGCAACCTTGATACGAAATCAAGTTATGAAATTATGGATATTTTTAAAGCTATGAATGATGAGGGCAAAACCATTGTTATGGTTACGCACGAACCGGATATTGCCCAGCAGACCAAACGCATTTTGGTTATGCGCGACGGCAAACTCGTCAGTGACGAGTGGAGGTGACGGCAGATGTTTAACGAATCCATTAAAATGGCGCTTGACGGTATGCTTACCAACAAACTGCGTACATTTTTAACGCTTTTGGGCATTATTATCGGCGTCGGTGCTGTTATAGCCATGGTAAGCCTTGGCTTTGGCGTTAAGGAACAGATAAAAAGCAATATTTCCAGCCTTGGCAGCAACCTTTTAATTGTCATGAGTGGCGGGCGCACGCCGAGCGGCGCACGTTTGCCAATGGGCGAAGGCGTCAGGCTTACTGCCGAAGATGCCGAAGCAATAGAAAAACAGATTGACGGCATTGCGCACGTAGCTCCTGCGGTTTCGCGTTCTTACCAGCTTGTTGCTGGCAACCAGAACTGGACGACAAGTGTTGAAGGCACTACGCCCAATATTCTCGATATCCGCAACTATCAGCTTGAAGACGGGCGCAATTTAAACCAGCGTGATATTACGAGCCGTGACCGTGTCTGCGTTATCGGGCAGACTATTGTAGATAATTTGTTCCCGGACGGCGACGCTGTTGGCAAAACCGTGCGCATTAATAAGGCGCCGTTTAAGGTTGTCGGCGTTTTGCAGACCAAAGGCCAGTCCTCCAGCGGACAGGACCAGGATGATGTGGTATTTATTCCGCTTACAACGGCGCAGAACCGTATGATGGGCATTACTTACATCAGCCGCATTACCATTCAGGCAGAGAATGAAAATGTTGTTGACCAGGTACAGGCGGATGTGGAAGCGCTCCTGCGTGTACGCCATAAAATTCAGGATGATGAGTATGATGATTTTACGGTGCGCAACCTGGCGGCGTTAATGGATACCATGATGGAAACGGCAAATACCATTACCATGCTTTTGGGCTGCATAGCGGCAATCAGCCTTCTGGTAGGCGGCATTGGCATTATGAATATTATGCTGGTTTCTGTTACGGAGCGCACGCGTGAAATCGGTATCCGCAAGGCGTTAGGCGCAACGTATGATAATATTTTGCTGCAGTTTTTAATTGAAGCGATGGTTATAGGCATTGTCGGCGGTACGCTGGGCGTACTGCTTGGCGTCGGCGCTTCTTATGCCATCAGTTATTTTGCGGGGTGGATGACGATAATTTCCGTACCTGTAATTTTAATAGCGGTACTGTTTTCTGTCGGCATAGGCTTGTTCTTTGGCATTTACCCGGCGCGCAAGGCTGCGCTGCTCGACCCGATTGAGGCACTGCGCTATGAATAACGGCAAAAATAACAAGCATAAAACTACATATAAAGAAGTTTTAATGGCCTTCTATGAATATCTTAGAAGGCCTAAAACTGTTTTTGATATTAAAGACCGGCTGAAAGCTTTAATTTTTTTTGCAATAATTATCTGGATATTGGAAGAAATTGCTCAATTTTTTGCCAAGATGTGATATAATTACTTGATAGATATGTTTTATTTTGGAGGAAAGCAGCTGTGACAGTAAAAAAGCTGGGCATTATCGGCGGGTCTTTTGACCCTGTTCATAAAGGGCATTTGAGCAGCGCGGAATTTGTATACCGTACCCTTAATCTGGATAAGGTAATTTTTGTGCCGGCCTTTATTGCACCGCATAAAATAGGGCTGGAGTTTGCTCCGGCAGCAGACCGTTACCGCATGACGGAACTGGCAGTACAGGATTATCCTTATTTTGATGTCAGTGATGTGGAGTTAAAACGCAGCGGCATTTCCTATACTTATGATACGGTGCTGGAATTAAAAAAGCAGTATCCGGGATATGAGCTGTATTTTATTGTTGGTGCGGATTCCGTGCCTCAGCTTAATACATGGAACCATATTTATGAATTACTGAATGAAGTTACGTTTGTTGCCGTGGCAAGGCCGGGTTATGCCAAAGCCTTTGCCCGTGCGCGCGAATATTTCGGCGGGCTTGGCGAAGAAAAAATTATGCTTTTAAAAATGCCTGAGCAGCCCGTATCGTCAACGGAAATACGCGAGTGCATAAAAAACGGCGAAAGCATTGACGGCATGGTGCCGGAAGCGGTGCGTGACTACATTTTAGAGAAGGGTTTATACCGTTAAGCGGAAGAAAGGAAACAATAAATGCTTACAATTCAGGAAATGAAGGATATGCTGGAAAAAGCATTGCCGCCCAAACGTTTTAAACATTCGCTCGGCGTTTATGAAACGGCGCTGAAAATGGCAGAGCATTACGGCATGCCGCAGGAAAAAGTTGCTGTTGCCGCACTTTTGCATGACTGCGGGCGTGAAGTACCGACCGATAAACAGGTTGAAAAAGCCGAAGAACTTGGCATGGAAGTTGATTATGTGGAACGCCGCCAGCCGATTTTGCTGCATGCAAAAATGGGCGCTTATTTTGCGGAACATAAATACGGCATAACCGATCCGGAAATTTTGGAGGCAATCAGGCTGCACAGCACCGGTGCTCCCGATATGACGGAGCTGGATATGGTTGTATACCTGGCAGACCTGATTGAACCGGGCAGGGATTTTGACGGCGTGGAAAAACTGCGTAAGGTTTGCTTTGAAAATCTGGAAAAAGCCATGGTTAAATCTTACGCCAATACCATTGAATATTTGCTGGATAATAAACTTTTAATTCACCCGGACTGCATTTTTGGATATAACCAGCTGATTGTAAAATTAAAAAAGTAAACTTGCTGTTAGGAGATTTTTATGGCTTTAGAAGAAGATAACTTTCCGCAGCGCCCGCACCGCAAACGCAGGCTGAGATGGGGAAGGCTGGTATTTTTTATAGTGCTGCTGGCCGCTGTTGTAACAGCAGGTTTTTGGGGCGCGGTTTGGTGCTATGATAATCTTATTGCACCACCCAAGGTTGATGTTGTCGGTGCCGACAGCAAAATAACGGCGGATGAAACGCTTAACAGCCGCATTAACGTATTGCTTCTGGGCATTGACGACGGCGACAGCGAAGCGGCAGAAAGCGAACCGAAGCGTACAGACGCCATGATGCTGGCAAGCTTTGACCCCGAAGGCAACGAAGTGGCGCTTGTATCCATGCCGCGCGATACCATGGTGCAGATACCCGGGCACAAAGGGTATGATAAAATCAACGCGGCGTATGCTTACGGCGGCGTAATGCTTGCCAAGCAAACCGTTGCCAATCTTTTGCGCGTGCCTATTCACTATTATGTACTTGTAGACTGGCGTGCGTTTAAAGAATCCATCGACCTTATCGGCGGCGTTGATTTATACGTTGACAAGGACATGTATTACGAAGACCCTTATGCCGATCTTGTAATTGACATCAAGCACGGCTACCAGCATTTAAACGGTGAACTTGCCGGACAGTATGTGCGTTTCCGCAAGAATGAGCTTGGCGATATTGGGCGTGTGCAGCGCCAGCAGAAATTTATGATGGCACTGGCGGCGCAGATTTTTAATATTGATACAGTTACCAAAATACCGGCGTTGTTTTCTACGGTAGACCGCCATGTGGAAACCGATATGGATACCATGACGATGATTAAGGCTGCCAACACCTTTAAACTTTTTGGCGACCAGAATTTAAAAAGCTGCATGCTTTACGGCGATTTTTATGATGCGCCCGACGGCATAAGCTATTGGCGCACTTCGCAGCAGCAGGTTGAAAGAACTTTGGATGAACTGGGCATTCCCTATATGAAAGAAGAAGGGGAAACCGAAAGCCGTACAGCAGATAATGCCGGACAGGCAGATGAAAACATAAAAAATAATTAGAGCACAGCAAAGGAGGCTGAACAATGAATTTAACCCCTCAGCAGGTAGCACGCAAAATCGCTGCCGCAGCATCTGACAAAAAGGCAAGGGATATTTTGCTTTTAAACATGGAAAACCTTTCGCCCTTGACAGATTATTTTATTATTGCCAGCGCAGATAACGTAACGCTTGTTAAAGCTGTTGCCGACAATATTGAAGAAAAACTGGCAGAAGAAGGTATTCTGCCTTCCCATACAGAAGGATATGCCGAAGGACGCTGGATTTTAATGGATTACGGTGACTGCGTGGCGCATATCTTTTTAGAAGAAGACCGCGATTTTTATAATTTGGAACAGTTGTGGGCAGATGCTCCTTCGGAATCTTTTGCGGAGGAAGAAAATGAATAAAGTGCAGCCGCATGCCAAATACCGTCCCGGTGATGTAGTAACCTTAAAAGCAGTGCGTGCTTCTGAAATGGGTGTATTTTTGGACGCAGGCACCGGCAATACCGATGACGATATTTTACTGCATAAATTGCAGCAGGAAAACGAGGTAAAGGTTGGCGATTCCGTTAAGGTTTACCTGTATCTCGACCCGCATGGACGCCTTACCGCCAGTATGAAACTGCCCAAAATGCGTGAAGGGCAGCTTGGCTACGTTAAAGTTTTAAGCGTTACGCGTGACGGCGGTTTTGTCGATATTGGCGCAGAGCGCGGCGTATTTTTGCCGTACAGCCAGATGCGCGGGCATGTGTCGCCGGGGCAGCTTGTATGGGTTAAGCTGTACCGCGATAAAACGGGCCGTCAGGCTGTAAGCATGCGTGTGGACAAGGAAATGCAGAAGGCATCCAAACCGGCCTCCGGCATTAAAGTCGGTGATACCGTAACCGGTACTATTTATAATATTTTGCCGGAAGGCTTTTTCATCTTTACAAGCCAGCGCTTTTTAGGCTTCCTGCACCGCAGCGAAGTGCCCGGCGGCAGGCTTGATTTCGGGCAGGAAATTACCGCCCGTGTGGCTTATGTCCGTGCCGACGGCAGGCTGAACCTTTCCATGCGCCAGCAGAAGGAACATGCTATGGTTGCCGATGCGGAAGATATTTTAAGCTTCTTAAAGAAACGCGGCGGCAAAATGCCTTACTGCGATGATACGCCGATGGAAATTATTAAAGAAAAGTTCGGCATCAGCAAAGCTGCGTTTAAACGTGCCCTGGGGCGTCTTTTGCGTCAGGGGCTGATTCGTCAGGAAGAAGGCTGGACGATTCTGCTGGAAAATCCTGAGGACAATAAAAAATGACAGACATACTGCTTATTGTTTTTGTTTCAATAAGTGTATTTATGGCGTCTTTATTCAGCACTGTTACCGGGTTCGGTTTTGCCCTGGTGGCAGTGCCATTTTTAATGCCTGTTTTGGGTGCGCATGAAACGGTTGTGTTCATAATTTTTGGCACCTGCCTTGTTAAAATGATAGTGCTGTGGAATACACGCAAACATTTTGAATGGCATACTGTGGCAGTAACGGTTGCAGGCAGTGTGCTCGGCAGCCTGCCGGGAAGCTATTTGTTAAATGCCATATCACCGGCATATTTGCAGATTTTGCTGGGAACCGTACTTGTAATTGTGCTTTTCATGATGGGTATGCACTTTGATTTAAGCGTTAAAAATAAAACTGTTGGGCGTATAACGGCAGGCTTTTTAAGCGGGTTTTCCGCTGCAACAACAAGCATCAGCGGCCCGCCGGTTGCTTTGTATTTTTTAACCGAAGGGAGCGATAAGCTTGTAACGCGTGCCAACATGTGCTGGATTTTTGCCTTCGGCAATATTGGTACCATGTTTTCACTGGCTCTTTCGGGCAGCAGCATCAGCGGCGATTTAATGCTGCTGGCGGCTTATGTTACTTTGCCTATGCTTTTGGGCACATGGATTGGCGAACGCTGTTTTTATAAAATAAATCAGCATTTGTTTATAAGGCTTACGCAGATTTTCATTGTTATCGGTGCCTGCACGGCGTTATACCGCGGCATAACGGCTTTATTGTAAAATTTACGCATAATAAAAGGCAAAAGAAGGTGGCTGAAAATTACGGATATATTGTTTGTTTTATATATTTCGGTAAGTGTTTTTATAGCTTCTTTGTTTTTTGCCGTTACGGGCTTTACGCTTTCTTTGGTGGCGGTGCCGTTTTTAATGCCGGTTTTAGGGCCTAAAGAAACCGTGGTGTTTATTATTTTCGGCACGTTTCTTGCCAAAGTTGTGGCACTGTGGAATACGCGCCGCGATTTTGAGTGGCATACGGTTTTGGTAACCGTTTTCGGCAGCATTATGGGCAGCATTCCAGGCGGTTACGTTTTAAATGCCATACCGGCGGCGTATTTACAAATTTTACTGGGCATAATGCTGCTTGCCGTACTGCTTTTAATTGGCAGAAAATTTGAAATTAACATACAGAATAAAACTGCCGGGCGCATTGCAGCAGGGTTTATAAGCGGTTTTTCGGCGGCAATGACGAGTATCAGCGGTCCGCCGGTGGCGCTGTACTTTTTGGCAGAAGGGCGTGATAAAACGGTAACGCGCGCCAATATGTGCTGGATTTTTGCCTTCGGCAGCCTTGGCACAATGGCATCGCTGTTGGCAGCAGGAAATTTCATCAGTGCGGATTTAATGCTGCTTGCAGTTTATGCTGCATTGCCGCTGCTTTTAGGCATGTGGCTGGGTGAGCGCTGCTTTCATAAAATTAACCAGCGTTTATTTATACAGCTCAGCAAAGCCTTTGTCGTTATCGGTGCCTGCACGGCGTTATACCGCGGCATAACGGCGCTTATGTAAATTGCTGTAACATTGTTTACAAAATAATTTGCGCAAAAAATATTTTTGCCAAAATTTGTATTTTTGCTTGACGGATTTATTCAGGCAGGTTAAAATTACAACATCAAATAACTTTAAGGTGTGTGTATTTATGGAACAGATTTGGCAGCAAAATGCTAAAAGTGCATACTTTTTCGGCTTTAGCCAGGGCTATTTTTACTTTAGCGCTGGCCGTTTTGCATGCTCAAAATCTCATAGAAGTTATACCGTAAACAGATGCCTTGACTTCAGCAGTTGGCTGTAAATTAAACAAGTTTTTGTAATCAGGCTCTCTTACGAGGCCTGATTTTTTTTATAGGTTTAATCAAAAATTCAAATATTATTAAAGGGGAGAGAAATATGGTAATTGTAATGAAACCCGGCACGCCGGAACAGGAATGGAAAAAAATTAAGGAAAATCTTGAAGGCAGAGGCTACCAGATTAATGAAATCGTCGGCAGCGGCCAGACTATTTTAGGCGTTATCGGCGATACCAGCGCGCTGGATATGAACATGTTGAAGGTTAACGAATGCGTCGATAAGGTAATGCGCGTTCAGGAACCTTTTAAACGTGCCAACCGCAGCTTCCACCCGGAAGACAGCGTTATCGACGTAAGCGGCGTAAAAATAGGCGGGAGCAAGCTGGCGGTTATTGCCGGCCCCTGCTCCGTTGAAAATGAAAAGCAGATTGTCGGCGTTGCCAAATCCGTAAAACTTGCCGGTGCAACATTGCTGCGCGGCGGTGCTTTCAAACCGCGCACATCGCCATACTCTTTCCAGGGGTTAAAAGAAGAAGGGCTTGACCTTTTAAAAATAGCACGTAAAGAAACCGGGCTGCCGATTGTAACGGAAATTATGTCTGCCAGAATGCTGGAACGCTTTGTTGAAGACGTTGATTTGATTCAGGTTGGCGCACGCAATATGCAGAACTTTGAACTTTTAAAAGAACTTGGCAGAACCAACGTGCCGGTGCTGTTAAAACGCGGCCTTTCCGCAACTATTGAAGAATGGCTGATGGCGGCGGAATACATTATGGCCGGCGGTAACGACAACGTAATTTTGTGCGAACGCGGCATCCGAACATTTGAAACCTACACCCGCAATACGCTTGATTTAAGCGCGATTCCAGCAGTTAAAAAATTAAGCCATCTGCCGGTTATTGTAGACCCGAGCCACGCAGCAGGCTTATGGTGGATGGTTGAGCCGATGGCTAAAGCCGCCGTTGCAGCAGGCGCTGACGGTTTAATAATTGAAGTACACAATGACCCGGAACATGCTTTGTGCGACGGCGCGCAGTCGCTTAAACCGGAACGTTTCGCACGTTTGATGGGTGAACTGAGCGGCATTGCCAAGATTGTGGGCAGAGAACTGTAAAATGCAGTATAATTGGTAGTATGGAAGGATAGAAGGAGTGACTTTAGTGGACGCAGGCTTTTGCAGCAGATTGCAGGAACAATGCTTTGCCATTATCGGCATGGGGCTGATAGGTGGTTCTTATGCCAAAGCATTAAGACGGCTGGGCGTAAAAAACATTACCGGCGTGGATGTTAATAAAAATGCTTTGCAGCAGGCACTGGCAGACGGAGTAATAGACCGCGCTTACGAAAATGCCGGGGCTTATCTGGCTGAGGCAGATGTAATAATCTGCTGCATCTACCCCAAGGCGGTTACGGAATTTTTGCGGCAGGCAGCACCGTTTATAAAAAAAGGCGCAGTAATAACGGATGTATCGGGTAGAAAGGGCAGCCTGCCTTATGAGGCGCAGCAGCTTATGCCGGAAGGTGCGGAATTTATTTCCGGCCACCCGATGGCTGGGCGCCAGGGCAATGGTTATGATATGTCGCAGGCAGAAATTTTTAACGGCGCTAATTATATTGTTGTTCCTACCACTGCAAACAGCAAAGCGGCAGTTAACTGGCTGAAAAATTTTGCGCTTTGCCTTGGCTGCGGCCATGTGGAAGAAATAACGCCCGAAGACCACGATAAAATTATTGCCTATACCAGCAATCTGCCGCATGCAGCTGCGGCGGCGCTTATTAACAGCGACAGGTTCAGCGGGCAAAGCTGCTGGTTTATTGGCGGCGGTTTCCGTGATGTAACGCGCATTGCCGATATTAACGCAAACTTGTGGAGCGATTTATTTTTGGAAAACCGTGAAAATGTTTTAAGCGAACTGGAAAATTTTAGAACGCAAATTGAAACGCTGCAGAAGCTGATTAACGAAAATAACCGTGAAGGTTTGCAGGAGTTTTTGCAAAAGGCAGCCTGCCACAGGAAGGAAATTGTTTTATGAGCATTATCAGGGTAAATTTGGGTGCAAAATCCTATAATATAGAAATTGCCGCCGGGCTTTTGGATGCTGCCGGAGAAAAAATCCGCAGCATCAGCAAGGCGCAGCGCGCTGCCGTTATCAGCGACAGCAATGTTGATGCGCTTTATGGAGAACGCTTGCAGGCGGCGCTTGCAGGCAGCGGCTTTAAAGTAACGCGCATAGTTTTTCCTGCCGGGGAAAAAAGCAAATGCCTGGCGGAGCTTGCCAGAATTTATGACAGGCTTGCAGAAGCAGGCATTACCCGCAGCGACCTTGTAGTTGCGCTTGGCGGCGGTGTTACGGGTGACCTTGGCGGTTTTGCGGCGGCAACATTTCTGCGCGGCGTTGATTATGTGCAGATTCCTACATCGCTTTTGGCACAGATTGACAGCAGCGTAGGTGGCAAAGTAGCGGTTGATTTGCCTGCCGGCAAGAACCTTGTAGGTAATTTTTATCAGCCTAAGCTGGTGCTTATTGATACTATGCTTTTAAAAACTTTGCCGGTGCGCTTTTTGCACGACGGGCTTGCGGAAGCAATTAAGTATGGCTGCATACGCGACAGGGCTTTGTTTGAAAAAATTGCCGCCATGCGTGACGATGATGAACTTTTGGAAAACATCGGCGGCATTGTGGAACGCTGCTGCGCGATAAAAGCAGAAATTGTAGAGCATGACGAGTTTGATACCGGCGAGCGTATGGTGCTTAATTTTGGGCATACCATAGGGCACGCGGTTGAAAAATGCAGTAATTACGAAAGTTTTACCCATGGCGAAGCCGTTGGCATAGGCATGCTGCTGTTAACAAGGCAGACTGAACGGCTTGGCTTGACTGAGCAGGGAACTGCGGCGGCAATTTATGATGTGCTAAAAAAATATAATTTGCCTATAAATGCTGATTACGGCAATGAAGAACTTTTGAAGGCTGCCGGTATGGATAAAAAGAAAAGCGGCAGCAGCATTACACTGGTTATTTTAAAAAATATCGGCACGAGTTTTTTGCAGAAAACAAACTGGCAGGATTTGCCTGAATATATTAAACGGAGTTAAAGATGGCTAAGGTTAAAATATATCCGGGGGCGTTAAGCGGAACTGTAAATGTGCCTTCCTCCAAAAGCATGGGGCACCGCGAAATTATCTGCGCCGCGCTGGCACAGGGCATAAGCGTTATAGACAATATAAGCATGTCGGAGGATATAAAGGCAACACTGCGCTGTTTAAAAGCGCTTGGTGTACAGTCGGAACTTACAGCAAGCCGGTTTAAAGGGCGCAGTGCCGTTAAAATTTACGGTGAAGGCACGGTAAAAGCCACTGGTGATGAATGTGACTGTGGTGAATCGGGTTCTACCCTGCGCTTTTTGCTGCCGTTTGGCGCATTATGCGGAGCGCCTGTTACTTTTATGGGCGCGGGGCGTTTGGGAGAACGCCCGCTGAAACCGTATTATGATATTTTTGATATGCAGGGCGTTAAATACGCGCCGGCACAGGGGCTGCCTGTAACTGTTGAAGGCAGGCTGCACAGCGGCAAATTTACTTTGCCCGGCAATGTAAGTTCGCAGTTTATCAGCGGTTTGCTGTTTGCGCTGCCGCTGCTTGAAGGCGATTCGGAAATTATTATTACCACGCCGCTGGAATCCCAGAGTTATGTTGATTTAACGCTTTCCGCATTAAAAAAATACGGCATAAAGGTTATAAACAACAATTATAAAACATTTACCGTGCCCGGCGGGCAAAAATATCAATGCCGCAGCGCCGTTGTAGAAGGCGACTGGTCGCAGGCTGCGTTCTGGCTTGCTGCCGGGTGCCTTAACGGAAATATTATCTGCGCCGGTGCGGAAGCAGCTTCTTTGCAGGGCGACAGGGCAGTAAAAGATATTTTGCAGGCGATGGGCGGCAAAATATCCGCAGCTGACGGCGGGCTTTTGGCAGAAACAAGCCGCCTGCACGGCACTGTTATTGATGCCGCTGACTGCCCGGACATAATTCCGGTGCTGACCGTGGCTGCTGCTGTGGCGGAAGAAACTACGGAAATTATTAACGCCGGGCGTTTGCGCATTAAAGAATGTGACCGCCTGCACGCCATTAGTGAAGAACTTAATAAATTAGGCGCGGATATTGAAGAAAAAGCCGAAAGCCTTATCGTTCACGGCAAGCCGGAAGGGCTGCGCGGCGGAGTTGTTTCGGCATGGAACGACCACCGTATAGCCATGAGTATGGCAGTGGCAAGCCTTGTTTGCCGTGGGCCTGTCATTATTGAAGGCAGCGAAAGCGTAAAAAAATCATATCCAACCTTTTGGCAGGATTTTTCCTGCTTGGGCGGCAAATATGAGCAGGGAGAAAATTTATGACGGCAACTTTGGGTGAAAAAATAAAACTTACTATTTTTGGTGAATCGCACGGGCCTGGCATAGGCTGCGTAATAGACGGTTTGCCGCCGGGATTTGCAATAGACCTTGACGCTGTAAAAAAAGAAATGCAGCGCCGTGCGCCGGGCAAAAGCCCGCTTGCAACTGCGCGGAACGAGAAAGACGCTTTTATAATTGAAAGCGGCTTTTTTGAAGGCAGAACAACAGGTACGCCGTTATGCGTTTTAATACCCAACAGCGACCAGCACAGCGGCGATTACAGCAAACTTAAAAATGTAATGCGGCCGGGGCATGCCGATTACAGCGGCAAAGTAAAATATAACGGCTTTAATGATTACCGCGGCGGCGGGCATTTTTCCGGAAGATTGACCGCTCCTTTGGTTTTTATGGGTGCCGTAGCCAAGCAAATTCTGGCACAGCGTGGCATTTACGTTGGCGCGCATATAGTAGTAGTTGCAGGCGTAAAAGATACGCAGTTTAATCCGCTTGGCGAAAGTGCAGATACTTTTTTTGAATTGGCACAGAAAACTTTTCCGGTGCTGGATGACGCTGCCGGAGATGAAATGCAGCAGTTAATTTTAGCTGCCAAGCAAAGCTGTGATTCGGTTGGCGGCGTAATTGAGTGTATGGTAATCAACTTGCCTGCCGGTATTGGTGAACCGTTTTTCGATTCGCTGGAAAGCCGTTTGGCACATGCCTTGTTCAGCGTACCTGCGGTTAAAGGCATAGAGTTTGGCAAAGGTTTTGCACTGGCACAGATGACTGGCAGCGAAGCCAATGACCAGATGTATTATGATAACGGCGTGGTAAAAAATTACACCAATAACAATGGCGGCATTACCGGCGGCATTACCAACGGTATGCCGGTGCTGTTTAAGGCGGCCGTAAAGCCTACGCCGAGCATTGCCAAAGTGCAGAAAACCGTTGATTTAAGTACGGAAAACAATACGGAACTGGTAATTACAGGAAGGCATGACCCCTGCATTGTGCAGCGCGCCGTGCCTGTAATTGAAGGTGTTGCCGCCTGGATAATTTTAGATATGCTGCTGGCAGGAGAGAATTGAAATGACAGAAAAACTTGATTTGGAAGCCATCCGCCGGGAAATAGACGAAGCCGATAGTAATTTAATAAACGCTTTTGAACGGCGTTTGCAGGCAGTGCTGCGGGTTGCCGAATATAAAAAGCAAAATAACCTGCCTGTGCGCGACAGGGCAAGAGAGCTGAAGGTAATAGAAAAAGCACAGGGCAAGCTCCGCAACAAAAATTACGCTCCGGCAGTAGCCGGATTGATGGAAGAAATTATGGCCATTGCCCGCAAAATGGAAGAACAGCAGATAAGTGCTGAACCTGTTGAAACAGTGCCGCTTGAAGTAGGCTGTTTTGGCGTGGAAGGTTCTTACAGCCATAAAGCTATGGAAGAATATTTTGCGGGAAAGAATATTAACAGGCACTACTATTCCGTGTTTGAAGACGTGGTAAAAGCCGTAAAAAACGGTGAAATCCGTTATGGTGTCCTGCCAGTTGAAAATTCTTCCACCGGAGGCATTACGGAAGTTTATGACCTCGTGCGCCGCTATGATTGCCATATCGCCGGTGAAAAATGCGTGAAGATAGAGCATAATTTAATGGCTCTGCCGGGGGCTGTTCTCAGCGGCATTAGCGAGGTGTATTCGCATCCGCAGGGGTTTGCCCAGTGCAAGGATTTTTTTGCGGAATATCCGCAGATGAAATTAATTCCTTATTACAGCACATCTAAAAGTGCGGAAGCCGTTAAAGAAAGCGGCAGCCTTCATAAAGCAGCCGTTGCAGGCAAACAGGCTGCCGGGTTGTATGGGTTGGAGATTTTGGCTGCCAATATTAACTATAACGGCAATAATACCACGCGTTTTATCATCATTGCCAATGAGGCAGAGCACAGTGCCGATGCCGATAAAATTACGCTTGTAATAGCAGTTAAGCATGAGCCTGGTTCACTGTACCGTGTATTGGGGTATTTTTACCACAGCGGCTTAAACCTTACCAATTTGGAATCGCGACCGATTGAGGGCAAGTCGTGGGAATATTTTTTCCATATTGATTTGGTGGGCAACCTTGCCGATACCAATGTGCAGGAAACAGTGCGCATGCTGAAAGATAACTGCGCTTATTTTAAAATTTTAGGCAACTACCGCAGCGATATGGGACGGGAGAGATAGTGATGCAGCATTTTGGCTTATTGGGAGCAAAACTCGGGCACAGCCTGTCGCCGCAAATACACGGAATGATTTTTGAAGAACTTGGCATTGAGGCAGATTATAAACTGATTGAATTGCCTGCCGAAGCATTAAAAACAGCTGTGCCGGAACTGGCGCAAAGCTATACAGGTGTTAATGTAACTATTCCGCATAAAATAGAAGTTATGCCGTTCCTTGACAGTATATCTGCTGAAGCAGCAGCCATTGGCGCCGTAAATACAATTAGCTTTAGTAACGGCAAAAGCTGCGGATATAATACCGACTGGCTCGGCTTTGGCATGATGCTGGAATATTACGGCATTAAAGCAGAAGGCAAAAAAGCAGCCGTGCTCGGCATTGGCGGCGCTTCGCGCGCAGTGGTGCAGTATCTTGCAAAAAGCAGTGCAAAGGAAGTTTTGCTGGTATCAAGAAATCCGCAGGCAATTCCGCAGCAGGTTGTAGAAATCTGCGGAAATATCAAAACACGTTGTTTGAGTTATGAGGAACTTGCCGGAGAAACGGGCGATATTATTATTAACTGCACGCCGGTGGGGATGTACCCCAAAACAGGGGTAAGCCCCGTAACGGAAGCGGTTATTAAAAATTTCTGCGCGGCGGCAGATTTAATTTATAACCCTGCTGAAACCGAGTTTTTGCGTATGGCACGCGCCTGCGGAAAAACAGCCGTAAACGGGCTTTTAATGCTGGCGGCGCAGGCCGTGGCAGCGCAGGAAATTTGGCAGCAGCGCAAACTTGGTACGGATTTGGCAGTGAAAATTATGCAGAGGCTGGCAGAAAAATAATGAAAAATATAGTTTTAATTGGTATGCCCGGCTGCGGAAAAACAACGCTGGGCAAACTTTTGGCAGCAAAGCTTAAAATGGAATTTTATGACGCCGACGACGTTTTGGAGCAGCGGGAGTCTTACAGCATTAAAGAGTTTTTTGCCCGGGGCGAAGAAGTTTTCCGCGAAGCTGAGCAGCGGACTGCTGAATTTTTGGCGTGTAAAGAAAACTGCGTTATTGCGGCAGGCGGAGGAGTTGTAAAAAAAGCGGCAAGTATGGCTGCTTATGCCCAAAACGGCATTATAGTTTTTATAGACCGACCGGCGGACGCTATTGTAAATGACGTTGAAATTAAAACGCGGCCGCTTTTGGCAGTCGGAACGCAGCGTGTTTATGAGCTTTATAACGAAAGAATAGAACTTTACAGAAAATATGCTGCTTACATTGTAAAAAATGCAGACAGCATAGAAAATGTGTTGAGCCAGCTTGTAAAAATTGCCGGGGAGATGAAAAAATGAAAAATATTTTGGTAATTAACGGGCCTAACATCAATTTGCTGGGCATCCGTGAAAAAAACGTATATGGCGCCAAAGATTATGCCGATTTGTGTACTTTTATTTTGCAGCAGGCAGAAGAAATCGGGGTTAATGTTAAAATCTGCCAAAGCAATTATGAAGGTGAACTGGTAGGTTTTATTCAGGACGCATATGGAAAATATGACGGCATTGTTATTAACCCTGCAGCGTATACCCATTACAGCGTGGCAATTTTGGATGCCTTAAAAGGTGTGGCGCTGCCTGCCATTGAGGTGCATTTAAGCAATGTGCATGCGCGTGAGGAGTTCCGCCATAAATCTGTAACAGCGCCTGCCTGCCTGGGGCAGATTTGCGGGCTCGGCTTTATGGGGTATGCCCTTGCCATGCGTGCACTGGCTGCTTTGCCAGAAAATAAATGACAGGTTAATTATAAAGTTTAAATTAAATAGAAAGCGGCATCAGCTGGTGCTGTAAAGCAATAAACAAAACTGTGGCGGCTGCAATTAAGCGAATTTTCTTCGGAAGGTCAGCTGCGAAGCCTGACCGTAAACGGAGAAGCCACAGCATTTTGTATTGCTGAAACAGTATCAGCCGATGCCGTGCATAAAGCTATAAATAATAAAACAGGAGCACTATACCTTATAAGTACAGTGCTCCTTTATAATTTCAGGGCTTTGTTATTTTAAACATTAAAGAATAAATTACAGGCAGCACAACAAGCGTCAGCAGGGTTGCTCCTGTCAGCCCGCAGGCAATGGCTACCGCCATGGATTCCCAAAACGGATTGGTAAACATCGGCACAAGGCCAAGCACCGTTGTAAGAGCTGCGAGCATAATGGGGCGGAAACGCACTATGGCAGATTCCAAAACTGCTTCATAAGGTGGCATGCCTGCTTCGAGATGCTGGTCAATCTGGTCGAGCAGTACAACCGAATTGCGTATGATAATGCCCGTCAGTGCCAAAATACCAAGCTCTGCTAAAAAACCAAGTGATGAACCGAACAGCAAAAGGCCAATCATAACGCCTATAACGCCCATTGGCGCCGTGCAGGCAATTACAATCATTTTGCGCACGTCTTTAAGCTGCATAATCAGCAGAATAATCATAACGATAAACATGGCAGGCACAGGTTCTATTAAATAGTTAAGTGCTTTATTGCTGTTTTCCAAAGGCCCGCCGATATCAATGGCAACACCCGGCGGAAGCTCTTCACGCAGAGGCGCAAGGGAATCATAAATTTGCTGGGCAACATCGTTATCGGTATAGCCTTCTCTGATACCGGCATTAACAGTAACTGTCGGCAAAAGGTTGCGCCGCCAGATCATATTGTCCTCGGCTTCGTAGCTGATGTTTGCCACCTGTTCCAAAGATACGCTGCCGCCAGGCGTCGGTATGGTGAGCATTCTTAAATCTGAAAGTTTTTCGCGGTCGCTTTCCGGCAGGCGGAAAACAATATCAATAGCCTGGTCGCCTTCGTAATACTGTGCTACGGTATAGCCGGAAAGTTCTGCCTGCAAGGCCATGGATACAGTCTGGCGGTCAATACCCATCTGGCGCAGCTTGTCGTTGTCAATTTCTACTTTTAACGCGCCTGTTTTTTCCATCCAGTTAAATCTGGTCATGATAACGGCAGGATGTTTTTCCATTTCTTCGCGCACTTTTTGTGCATACCTTTTGGCAAGTTCATCCGTTGGTGCGGAAACGCGCAGCATAACCGGATATTCGGACGGAGGCCCAAGGGAGATGGATTTGCTGTAAGTTAAAACCTCCGGATATTTTTGGTTAATAAGTGCGGAAATTTTTTGCGAAACACGTTCTTTGGCTTCTACATCTTTTGCCAGAATGACAAGCTGTGCGTAATTTTCGCGCGGCTGTACGGGTTCTGCAACAAGCACAAAACGCGGTGCGCTTTCGCCGATATAGGTAGCTACACTTGCAATATCGGGGTCATCTTTAATTTCGGATGTAATTTTAAGGGCAATTTCTTCCGTTGTTTTAATGCTCGTACCTTCCGGCAGATTAAGTTCAGTTAAAAGTTCCGGGCGTACGGAAGGCGGGAAGAACTCTTTGTTGATGAATTTGCTTAAAAAGAGCGAGCCGAAGAAAATGCCTATGGTTACGGCAATTACCGTTAAACGGTGCGCCAGCGACCATGTAAGCAGGCTGCGGAATTTTTGGTAAAACGGAGTTGTATATGCGCTGCCTTCGGCAATTTTTTTCGGGTGAACCCATTCGTAGCCCAATACAGGCGCTACCGTTGCCGATACAACCCATGAAAGCATCAGTGCCAGGCTGATAACGGTAAACAGGCTGCCTGCAAATTCGCCAACGCTGCCGCGCGAAAAATATATCGGCGTAAAACCTATGCAGGTTATAATTGTACCGGTTAAAAGGGGAAAAGCGCAGGTTTCAAAAGCATAAGCCGCCGCGCGTTTGCGTTCCCAGCCTTCGGCGAGTTTTATTTCCATCAGTTCCACAACAACAATGGCATCATCAACCAGCATGCCAAGGGCTACAATTAAAGCCCCGAGCGATACTTTGTGCAGGTCAATGCCAAGTGCGTACATGCCTATAAAAGTGCCGAGAAGCACAAGCGGAATACATACGGAAATAACATAGCCGCAGCGTTTGCCAAGGCTGAACAGGCTTACTGCCAGAACTATAATAACGGCTTCCTTTAAGCTCTGGGTAAATTCATCGATAGAGTTTTTAACAACTTCCGGCTGATTGGCTACCTGGTGCAGTTCAAAGCCCAGCGGCAGCCTGCTTTCTATTTGCGCTACGGTTTTGGCAAGGTTCTCGCCAAGGCGGATATTGTTGCCGCCGTCTTCCATGGAAATGGAAATGCCGATGGCAGGCTGCCCGTTAAAATAAATTTTGGGTTCGGGAGGGTCGGCATAACCGCGGGTGACTTTGGCAATGTCATCAAGGCGGAAAATGCGCCCGTTGGCATTAACCGGGATGCTGCCGATTTCTTTCAGTGTATCCGGCAATCCGGTAAGGCGCAGGTAAACATTGTTGTCCGTGCTTTCTGCCATACCGGCGGGCACAACTGCGGACTGCGATTTTATGGCGCTTGCAAGCGTATCAAGCGAAATGCCAAGCTGTGAAAGTTTATCGTTGGATACTTCCAGATAAATTTTTTCCGGCTGTACGCCGATAAGTTCAACTTTTTTTACGTCTGGCACGGTGTAAAAAATGCGTTTAATTTCTTCGGCTTCTTTACGCATATCCTCGTAACCAAAGCTTTCTGAGGTGATTGCGTATATATTGCCGTATACATCGTCGAAACGGTCATTAAAATAAGGCCCGTAAACGCCTTCCGGCAGGTCTGTTTTAATATCGTTTACAATATTGCGCAGTTCCAGCCAGTGGCTGCGTACCTTATCGGTTGGAACATGCTCTTTAAGGTAAACGTTAACAACGCACTGCCCCGGGCGCGAATAACTTGTAACGTAATCAATATCCGGCAGGGTCTGGGCTTCTTTTTCAATTTTATCTGTAACCTGCATTTCCATTTCTTTGGCTGTTGCGCCGGGCCATGCAGCCGATATAACCATTTGTTTAACAGTATATACCGGGTCTTCCGAGCGGCCGAGAATGTTATAGGAATAAATACCGGCAACAAGGCAAAGAAACATGAAAAAGTAAATTATCTGTTTATGTTCAATAGACCATGAAGCGAGATTGCCGTTTTTCATTATTCCTCACCTTCCAGCCGTACTTCCTGATTGGCAGATAATTTTGTTGTACCGCCTGTTACTACTATGTCGCCTTTTTGCAGGCCGCTTTTAATTTTAACGCTGTTGTTTTCGTAACCGGCAATTTCTACCGGCACAAGGGTTACATGGTTATCTTTTACTATCCATACCTGGGGCGTGTTTTCGGTTTGGTAAATTGCAGATTTCGGGAGAGTTACAATATCAGATGTGTCGCCGGTGAAGCTTACTTTGGCCGTCATGCCGAGCTTTGCCTGCGGCGGCATATTGTTAATGCTTACTTTTACCTCGTACGTACGGGTGGCAGGGTCTGCCATCGGCGCAATTTCTCTTATCTGACCTTCGGCAGTAATGTTTTGCAGCGCCCAGAAATCTATAACTGCGCTCTGGCCGGGGTGAATTGAAGCAAGTTTATTTTCGGGAATATAGATATGCACTTCTTTTTCGCCGGACTGTACAACGGTTATTACAGGCGTGCCGGCAGCAGCAACCTGCCCAACTTCTCCGGTAACGGAGGATACAACACCGTCGTGGTCGCTTGTTAAGCGCGTGTAATTAAGCTGGTTCAGTGCCGCCTGATATTGTGCTTTGGCCTGATTTAACGCCGCCTGCTGTGCTTCAAGCTGGGTGTTGTACTGGTCAAGCGTTGCTTTGCTTACGGCGCCCTGCGTATATAAAGTTCTGTAACGCTGGGCGTTATCAGATGCAAGCAGAAAATTTGCCGAAGCGGCGCTCACGGCAGCTCTTGCGGAATTAACACTTTCGTTAACGTCGCGCGGGTCGATTTCCATTAAAACGTCACCGGCTTTTACGGTATCGCCAAGGTTGGCCTGGCGCCTGATTATTTTGCCGGTAACCTGAAAAGCAAGATTGCTTTCATAACGTCCGCGTACTTCACCAGGGTAAACATCATAATTGCTGCCGGTTTGTGTTCCTACCGTAACTGTGCGCACATAAGGAATTGTTTTTTGCGGAGCTTCGCTGCCTTTAAAATGGGTAAAAGCAAAATAAATTAAACAAACGCCCAAAACTGCGCCGAGATAATACCACTGCTTTTTGGTTAAGTGCAGGTTTTCCATAAAATTTTTCATTTATAACAATCCTCCCGAAAATGGAATCAGATTAATCAATCGTTTGATTGATTATAACTTCGCTAAATAAATATAAAATCCTGCCGGGCAGTATAAAATTTTGTAAAAAAAGATAAAAAATAGTTTTGCTGTAAAAACAGGGTGCGAAATTATGCTGGCACAGTGTAATAAAATAGTGTATTATAAACTAAGATTGTAAAAAGGCAGGTGCGTTATGGATTTTACTGTAATAATACTTGTGTTTATAATAATTTTACAGCTGGCGGTAATTTTTATGCTGTACCGCAGCCGTGCCGGTGCTGTTGATGAAAAAGACCTTGCTGAACTTGTGCGGCATTTTGAAGCAACCGAACGGCGTATGTATGAAGGACTGCGCGATTTGCGCAGCGAACAGGCAACTCTTGCCCGCGCGGCGCGTATGGAAAACCAGTCTGCGGCAGACCGCTTGTCGGAGCAGCTGGACAAGCGGTTTGACAGAATAGGCGAGAGTACCGAAAAAAATTTAGAGCAGATACGCATTATTGTGGATGAAAAGTTAAACTCTACTTTGGAACGCAGGCTTGGCGAAAGTTTCAGCCTTGTAAGCCGCAGGCTTGAAGAAGTACACCGCGGGCTTGGTGAAATGCAGAGCCTTGCCGGAGGAATAGGCGATTTAAAACGCATTTTAAGCAATGTTAAAAACCGCGGCATCTGGGGCGAAATGCAGCTGAAAATACTTTTGCAGGATATGCTGGCGCCGGAGCAGTACGCCGAAAATGTTGCCGTAAAGCCGGGCGCTTCCGAGCGGGTGGAATTTGCCCTTAAATTGCCGGGAAAAAGCGAACAGACCGTATGGCTGCCGGTGGATGCCAAGTTTCCGCAGGAAGATTACCAGAGGCTTTTGGCGGCGCGCGAAAATGCCGATGCCGCAGCGGCGGAAGCCGCGTTAAAGCAGCTTGAAAAACGTTTTAAAAGCGAAGCTGCCGATATTAACAGTAAATATATCTGCCCGCCTTACAGCACTGATTTTGCGGTTATGTACCTGCCGACAGAAGGGCTTTTTGCGGAAGCAGTAAACATTACCGGGCTGCTGGAAGAACTGCAGCGCAAATACCGTGTCTGCGTTGCAGGGCCTACAACTCTGGCGGCACTTTTAAACAGCTTACAGGTTGGTTTCCGCACTTTGGCCATAGAAAAACGTACCGGTGAAGTGTGGCGCATTATTGCAGGCGTTAAGCAGGATTTTGCCGTGTTTGCAGCGCTGCTTGACAAAACGCGCAAAAAATTGCAGGAAGCAAGCGGGCATATTGAAGCAGCTGAACGCCGCAGCCGTGTAATTAATAAAAAACTTTATGAGGCGGAAAGTTTTGAAACAGATTTGAAGATGCCGGAACAAAATGAAAATGACTTATTCAGTGATAAAAATTAGTTTTAAATAAGCTTAAAATAAATTTTAAATGTTTCAGAGAAGCAATGACGCACAAAAATAAAAAGGCAGCCTTAAAAGCTGCCTTTTATTTTTGTATTCAGTTGTTTTTAGTTTCACTTTTAAGCGGCGTTTCAAAATAAACGCTGGTGCTTGGAAAAGCACAGGAAGCACCGTTTTCTTCCAGTATTTTCATAATATCAAGGTTAATCTGTTCGCGGGCTGCCAAAAAGCCTTTGGTATCGCTGGCTTTGGTGTAACATACAATAAAAATGTTCAGACTGCTGTCTGCATAATCGCGGAAGTAAACCATAACCGTGTCGCTGTAAACAAGCTCGCTGTTTGTAAGGTAGGTGCGTATATTTTCTACCAGTTTTTGCATCTGGTCATGCGTTGTATCGTAGGTAACACCCAGCAAAAACTCAATGCGGCGTTTTTCGCGCTTGGTGTAGTTAATAATTGGCGTGTTGGAAAGCAGCGAGTTTGGAACATACACAAGTTCCTGCGGAAAAGTGCGTATGCAGGTGCTGCGGAAAGTAATTTTTTCAACGGTGCCTTCCACGCCGTTGGCCGAAATCCAGTCGCCTACTTTAAATGGTTTGTCAACAATAATTACAAAGCTGCCAAATACGTTTGCCAATGCATCTTTGGCGGCAAAGGCAAGCGCTAAAGAACCGATACTTAAACTTGCCAGAAGGCCGCTCATGTCGTAATTCCATTCCTTGGCAATCATTAAGGTGGCAATAACAACAATTAAAATGCGGAACATTGTGGAGAGAATGTTGGCAAGAGAATCTTCGATATTAATTTCGGCGCGTGTTAAAATTTTCAGCGCAATGCCGTGCGTAATGTCGCTGATATTGTAAATGCCCCAAAAGATGGCAATAATAAAGCTGCTGCGCAGGAATTTATCAATTGCCGGATGGTCGGTAACAAAAGTAATGGGCGAGCAGTTTAAGGCAGCATAAACGCCGAGGATAAAAAGAAAAATATGTATCGGTTTGGCAAAAGCGTCTAAAATATCGCCGCCGTACTCAAAAGACATTTTGTTGTTTAAAAGCTGCAAAAAGCGGAGAATTACGGTACGGTAAAGATATCTTATCAGCATAAAACCGCAGAAAACCAGAAACGGCTTTGCCCACGGCGTTAAAATTTCAATAATTTGTTCCATATAAGCTCCTTTTAACAAGTTTATTTATAAATATTTTATCATTTTGGCAGATTAAAAACAATAATTCACAAAAGTTACAAATAAAGCAGTGCGGATTATGTTATAATATTGGCAGTAATTAACATAAGGAGGCAGGGTATGGAATATTTCTTGGAAGCATTGGCAGCAGCCTTTATCGTTATCGTGGGGCCGCTTTTAACTCTGGTGGGGCTTCCCGGCAATACGCTGATGCTTTTGGCAGGGATAGGATTTGCCTGTTTTGATGAAGCAAAATATTTTGACGGACGTATTTTGTCTGCATTGGTGCTGATTTATGTTTTTGGTGAATTATGGGAATTTATAGTATCGTTTTTCGGTATCCGCAGGCATAAATTGCCGTGGAGCGTGGTAGGGCTTATCGGCATCGGCACGTTTATCGGCGCAGTGCTCGGCACGGGCGTGTTTCCTGTGTTCGGCAGCGTGCTTGGCGGCGCCATGGGTTCGTTTGTAATGGCGTTTGTTTACGAGTATTCGCAAACGATGGACTGCGACGATGCGTTTGAACTGGCGTGGAAAGCGGCAAAGCTGCAATTTATTGCGATTATAGGCAAGGTTGTTGCGGCAGCGGCGATGGCGATACTGCTTGTAAAACAAATCTTTTTAAATACTTGAGGAGGGTATAATGAATTTTAAGTTTATACACAATAATTTTAATGTGCTCGATTTAGAAAAAAGCCTGGCGTTTTATGAAAAAGCGCTTGGGCTGAAAGAAGTTAAAAGAATGAATGCAGAGGACGGCAGCTTTATTCTTGTGTATCTTGGCGACGGGCAGACTCCGCATCAGCTTGAACTGACCTGGCTGCGTGACCGCAAAGAACCCTATAACTTAGGCGAAAACGAATTCCATCTCGCTTTTGGCGTTGATGATTACGAAGCTGCACATGCCAAACATAAAGAAATGGGCTGCATTGTTTATGAAAATCCGGCAATGGGCATTTATTTTATTACCGACCCGGATAACTACTGGTTAGAAATTGTGCCTTTAAATAAGTAAGGGACGTGAAAGTATGGCAGAATTAAAAAACATGACTGTTGTTACCAGCGGCAAACTGCGTAAAACGGCTTATGACCTGCTTGACGCCAATACCAATCTTTTGGCGTGGAAGGAAAGCGGCCGTACACCGGCAGATATTTTTGACGGCTGGCTGGCACAGGCAGATGCTTTATATTCTATTGGCAATATAAAAATCAACGGCGCATTGCTTGACAAAGCGCCTAATTTAAAAGTAATCGCGCAGGCTTCCGTTGGTTACGATAATATTGACGTTGCGGAATGCAATGCCCGCGGCATACGTGTTGGCAATACTCCGCGTGTGCTTTCTCCTGCCGTGGCAGATTTGGCTTACGGGATTATAATTGACAGTGCGCGCAAAATAGCACGCGGCTGGCAGCATGTTGCAAGCGGCAAGTGGGGCGAGCGCAAGGGCCTTGGCTTTGGTGTTGACCTTGCAGGCAAAACTTTGGGTATTGTAGGCATGGGCGATATAGGCAGCAGGGTGGTAAAACGTGCTTTGGCAAGCGATATGCGCGTTATTTACCATAACCGGCACCGCCGCAGTGATGATGAAGCATTGGGTGCTGCGTATGTAAGTTTTGAAGAACTGCTGCAAACATCTGATTTTGTACTTGTTACCGTGCCTCTCACTAAGGAAACGGAAGGCATGTTTGGAAAAAAGCAGTTTGAAGCAATGAAGCAGGGGGCGCGTTTTATTAATATTGCCAGAGGCAAAATTGTGGATACGGAAGCGCTTTATGATGCGCTGAGCAGCGGGCATATTGCTTATGCCGCGCTTGACGTTACCGACCCAGAACCGCTGCCCGGTACGCATAAACTGCTGACGCTTGATAATATTACGGTTACTCCGCATATTGCAAGTTCAACAGTTGAAACGCGCGATGCTATGGCAAAGCTGGCAGCAGAAAATATTCTGGCAGGATTAAACGGAGAACCGATGCCTGCAGAAGTTAAAGCATAAAGCAATAAAGGCAATAAAAAACACGAAGCAGATTAATGCTTCGTGTTTTTAGTTTATTTTGGCAGTTCAGTTAAGTAATCAAATGATGAACCGTCGTCAAAAGCTACATTTGTTAAATAAGCATTCCATTTTACCTTGCTTAAATCGCTGCTGATAACTGCGGCATCTTCTTTTACATACGGGTTGAGTTCAAAATCAAATTTATATAATTTGCTGCTGCCGTTTCTTAAAACTGCATTGCTGGCAAAGCTGCCGCTGTAAAAAATTTTGCCGTCATCACCGTAAAGCTCCAGCATACCGGCTATATAATTAACGTTTTTGCCGGAGGTGTTGGTAAGGTTTACTTTGGTTTCAAGCATGCGGATAATGGACGAATAGTGTACGGAAGTAATTTGCAGCAGTTTTTTATCAAGTTTAACGTTGGCGTCAATCTGTCCGGCAATCGGCTTGTTTAATTCAGCAAGCTTTGCCTTAACGGCTTCTTCGCGTTCTTTCATAAAATCCTGCAAATTGGTTATTTCCTGCAAGCGCCACAAACCATCGTCAAGCTGCTGCATTTTTATTTTTAAAATAAAATCCCTGCTTAATTTTTCATCGCGCAGTTTAATGCTTACAATGGCGTTAGCGTCATTAATATCTATGTTTTCTACGCCTTCATATTTTAAGGAGCCGAAACCGGTGCGGCTTTTTAAATTATCTACAATTTCCGCTCCGTTTTCATTGCCGGCAGGAATTGATTTCTGCACTTCGGCATCGCCGTCAGGCTTATCGCCGTGAATAATGTAGCTGCGGGTTTCGCTTGTTAAAAGCGGAACTGCCAGGCCTTTAATGCCCTTTACAATGGCAACGATAATAGGATTGGCATCTTTGTCGGAACCGAAGGTTACTGCAACAACATCGTCATAGGCTTTGCTGTACAGATTGTCCATATCGACATGCTTTTCGAAAGTTTTTAAATCATGCTGGCGTACTGCATCGGCTATAAGCGCAATGGAATGCTGCGGAGTTTTCAGCCAGTAAAAAAAATACCAGCCGCTTGTTAAAATTGCAAGCGCCGCCAGTACGGCAACAATTTTTTTAAATTTATTATTCAAGAAAGACCCTCCTAAATAAAAACTTTTAGTCCTGAAAATATTATACTACTAAAGTATGCTAATGCAATATTTTTGTGAAATTATTTGAACTGTAAAATGTTAATTTTAAAAGTAATTAAGAAGAATGAATTAGTACATAACTGCAGTTAATAAAATAAAAAAGAGCCGTTATAAAACGGCTCTAAATTTTTTAGTTGGTCGGGGCGGCGAGATTCGAACTCACGGCCTCTTGTACCCGAAACAAGCGCGCTACCAAACTGCGCCACGCCCCGACAGTGTGCTAATTACTGCAACAAAATGTATTATAGATAATAAGTGAGAAAATGTCAATACTTTTTTAAAAAATTTTTAACCTTCAACTACAACGCGGATGAATTTTACGTTGAATGCTTCGGCAATATGCGGCAGGCATTCGCGTTCAATGTTCGTGCGGTGCAGCTCGCTTTCGGCAACAATCATAATTCTGTCGCCGCTGAGGTTTATATTGTGTACCTTGCTGATAAGACGTTTAAAATCATCTTCGCCGAGCTTTTCCCTTAATTTGGCAAGCCCTTCCATAAGGTACGGTTTTTCTTTAGACATACGTAATTCCAAAGGCGAAAAGGGAACGGTAACAACTTTGGCATCCCTTGCCAAAACAAAATCTTCTTCATGTTCGCCCGGTACTACCAGATCATCTCTCATTGTTCTTCCTCCTTTTGCTTTACTAATTAATTATAGTTTATTGTTTTAACGTAGTCAAGAGCATGGAATTTGACAAATTTATCTGAAATAAGATAAAATATTACATCTAAAATTTAAAACTGGAGTTGATGTAATGAGTTTTTTGAACGAGTTTAAAGATTTTGCCATGCGCGGGAATGTTATGGATATGGCAATAGGTGTTGTAATAGGCGGAGCGTTTGGGCAGATTACCACTTCGCTGGTAAATAATATAATTATGCCGCCGCTCGGCATGCTTATCGGCAAGATAGATTTTTCCAATTTATTCATAGCGCTGGACGGTAAGGATTATCCTTCGCTTAAAGCTGCGGCTGACGCAGGCGCTGCCGTTCTTTCGTACGGTGTATTTATTAATACCGTAATTAACTTTTTAATAATCGCATTGGCAGTTTTTATTGTTGTAAAACAAATTAACCGTTTCAGGCCTAAAGCCGCACCGTCACCGGCTCCGCGTCTGTGCCCTTACTGCCGCCAGCCCGTGGCTGATGACGCTACCCGCTGCCCGCACTGCACTTCTTCTTTATAAAATTTGCCAATAACCGCATTAAGTTGTATAATACATATTATGGCTTAATGCGATTTTTTATATATTTAGACTGGAGGTAGATTGATGTCTGTTTATGACGTTCTTGCTGAACGCGGCTTTTTAAAACAGGTTTCGCATGAAGAAGAAATCCGTGAACTTCTTGACAAGGAGAAAATCACGTTTTATATTGGCTTTGACCCGACAGCTGACAGCCTGCATGTTGGCCACTTTATTGCTTTAATGGCAATGAGCCATATGCAGAAAGCAGGGCACCGCCCGATTGTGCTTTTGGGCGGCGGCACAGGCATGGTTGGCGACCCGAGCGGTAAGGATGAAATGCGCAAAATGCTTACGCCGGAATTTATTGCCCATAACATTGCCTGCTTTAAAAAGCAAATGTCACGCTTTATTGATTTTTCGGATGATAAGGCAATAATGGTTAATAATGCCGACTGGCTGCTTGACCTTAATTACATTAAACTTCTGCGTGAAGTTGGCGTACATTTTTCCGTTAACAGAATGCTGACGGCAGAATGCTTTAAAAAACGCCTGGAGCGCGGGTTGTCCTTCTTTGAATTTAACTATATGATTATGCAGGCTTATGATTTCTGGACGCTGAACAAAAAATACGGCTGCATAATGGAAATGGGCGGCGATGACCAGTGGTCCAACATGCTGGCCGGTGTGGAACTTATCCGCCGCAAGGAACAGAAACCTGCTTTCTGCATGACCTGCAAGCTTTTAACTACAAGCGACGGCAGAAAAATGGGCAAAACGGAAAAAGGCGCTTTATGGCTCGACCCGGAAAAAACATCTCCGTATGATTTTTACCAGTACTGGCGTAATGTTGACGACAGCGATGTGGAAAACTGCCTGGCACTTTTAACATTTTTACCCATGGACGAAGTGCGCCGCCTTGGCAGCCTGAAAGATTCTGCAATTAACGAGGCGAAAAAAGTTCTTGCTTATGAAGTTACCAAACTTGTTCATGGCGAAGAAGAAGCCGAAAAAGCCAAACAGGCTGCTGAAGCGTTGTTCGGCGGCGGCGGTGCCATGACTGATGTGCCTACCGTTAACCTGACGGCAGAACAGGCAAATGCCAAACTGATAGACGTGCTTACGGCAGCAAAGGTATTTTCCAGCAAACGCGAAGCTCGCCAGATGGTGCAGCAGGGCGGCCTGTATATTGGCGATACTGCTGTAAGCGATGCGGAAATGCAGCTCAGCCCGGAAATGTTTGACGCCGATAAGAGCCTGCTGGTACGCAAAGGCAAAAAGAAATATTACCGTTTGCTTATTGATTGATGCAGTTTAACAATAAAATAAATTAAGGCTGCTTTAAAATGCAGCCTTAATTTTTGAAAACTTGGAGACCTTATGAAACAAAAACTTACTTTTATGGAAATATTGCCAATCGGCCTGATGCTTTTTGCTTCGTTTTTCGGTGCGGGCAATTTAATTTTTCCGCCGGCGCTGGGCCAGTCGGCAGGCGTTAACTTTTTGCCGGCAGCGGCCGGTTTTTGTACAACCGGTGTAGGCATTCCGCTTTTGGGCATTATTGCCATCGGTCTTTTGCGCGCTTCCAACCCGGAAGCACTGGCTTTGCCGGTACATCCCAAATTTGCCAAGGCGCTTATTGTTGTAACGGTACTTACAATCGGACCGTTTTTTGCAATTCCGCGCACGGGTGCGGTTTCTTTTGACGTAGGTATTCTTCCGTTTATTTCCGCAGAAAATTATGATTTGGGACTGGCATTGTATTCGCTGTTCTTTTTTGTGGTAACGTATTTTCTTTCCGTTAATCCTTCCAAAATTGTAGACTGGGTAGGTAAAATTTTAACGCCGCTGCTTTTAATCAGCATTGCTATTCTGGTTGTGCAGGTATTTATGAATCCGATGGGCGAAACTCAGCAGGCCGGCGGTTATTATGCTTCCATGCCGTACTTGAAGGGCTTCCAGGAAGGCTATTATACAATGGACCTTTTGGCAACGATGCTGTTCGGCACGGTTGTTATTGATTCCATTAAAGTGCGCGGTATTTCCGAAGGCAGCGTGCTGACACGTACCTGTATTATGGCCGGCATTATTGCGGCTGTGCTTTTGGCGGCAATTTATGTTTCGCTTACTTATACCGGCGCAACAAGCGTATCTGTGTTTGGCGTATCCGATAACGGCGCAATAGCGCTTTCGAGCATTGCCAATTATTACATGGGCACTGCCGGCAATGTGGTTTTATGCCTGATGATTTTTTTTGCCTGCCTTACAACAAGCATTGGCCTTACGGTATCGGCAGGTTCCTATCTGGAACAGGTGCTGAAATACAAAATGCAGTATCAGCGCATAGCTGCCATTATCTGCATTTTCAGCTTTGCGGTATCCAACGTTGGCTTAACCAAAATAATTTCGTTGTCGGTGCCGGTGCTGTGCCTGCTTTATCCTATTGTTATTGTGCTGGTAATGATGGCCTTTATGCCGGTTAAGCGTGCCTGCGTGTACCGCTCAACGCTGGCGTTTACGATAGTTTTTGCCATTATTGACGGCCTTAATGCAGCAGGTATGCCGATGAAAACGGCAGAAGCGCTTTTTAAGGATGTAATACCGTTTTACAGCGCCGGTTTTGGCTGGTTTGTTCCTTCAATTGTTGGGCTGGTGCTTGGCATTTTGTACAGTGTGGCCGTTAAACCGGGTAAAAATTAAAACTTAAATTTTCCGCAGTTGTAATCTTTGCAGCTGCGGATTTTTTTATTTGTTTTGCCAAAAGGAATTTTTTACGCGGATGTGGTACAATAAAAGTAAATAATAAAAGGCTGCGGGGTGAAAGTAGTGTATATTACCAAACTTTATCTTGAAAATTTCCGCTGTTACGATAAATTTGAAATTGATTTTGACAAAGAGCTTACGGTTATTGTAGCCGAAAACGGACAGGGCAAAACCGCTATTCTTGATGCGGTTGCCATAGCCATGGGGCCGTATTTGTCCTGCTTTTCGGACGGTAAGGCGCGTAATATTCACGAAACTGACGTGCGCCAGACTGTGGAAACGGCAAGCAAAAGCCAGCTGGAAATTTTGCGTATGAAAAGCCAGTATCCGGTTGTTATTGGCGCTGAAGGCGATGTTGAAGGCAGGCATATAAAATGGCAGCGTGAGCTGAATAACGCCAAGGGGCGCACCACTATGCAGCATGCCAAAATGCTGAGCAGCTACGGCAAACGTATGGTGGAAGCCCTGCGCGCGAAAGATGACAACGAAGTTGTGCTGCCGGTAATTGCTTATTATGGAACGGGGCGTATCTGGAAGGACAGCAAGCTGCGCAATACTATTAAAAATATTGATTTGGAGCGCAGCAGCGGCTATATGGATTGCCTGGAATCAACGTCATCTTACGCTAATTTTGGCCATTGGGTAAAATATGCCATTATGAGCGCGGTAGAGATAGAAAGAATTATTGCCGAAAAACATTTAACGGAGAAAAACCCTTACCGCGAAGTTTTTAAAGCCGTAGAGCAGGCTATTGTAACCTGTATAGGCAGCATGGGCTGGACCGATATCGATTACAGCTTTGTAAGGCAGAATTTGGTGCTTAAACATAAAACGCGCGGCATTCTGCCGATAGAAGCACTTAGCGACGGTGCAAGAAGCGTTATCAGCATGGTTGCTGATTTAAGCTACCGCATGGTGCGGCTGAACCCGGATTTAGGCATTAATGCTGTTTTAAAAACTCCCGGCATCGTGCTTATTGATGAAGTGGATATGCATCTGCATCCTTCCTGGCAGCAGACTGTTTTATATGATTTGCGCAAGGCCTTTCCGCTGGTGCAGTTCATTGTTACAACGCACAGCCCGCAGGTGCTTACAACCGTACCGCCTCAGTCAATCCGCGCGCTGCGCTGGAACAACGATTTGATAGATATTTACCAGCCTGATTTTTCGCTTGGCGCGGCAAGCTACCAGCTGCTGAAGGATATTCAGAATGTAGATGCAAGGCCGCAGTGCGTGCCGGTTGTAAAAGAATTAAAACGGTATCTTGATTTGGTATCGGAAGACAAATGGGACTGCCCAGAAGCGCTTGAACTGCGCAAGAGCCTTGATAAATGGGCGGCAGGGCGCGAACCGGCACTTTTGCGTGCTGATATGGATATAAGAATGCGTTCCTTCAGGAGAAAGCAGCATGAAAAGAATATTTAAGTCGCCGCAGGCACCGGAAGGTCTGCGGAAGTTTGCCGAAGAAAACCCGTACGAAACATGGGAACGCTTCCGCCGTGCAAACCGCCGCGGCTACCGCGAAGTAAAAAAACAGCTTTTAAAAGACCAGCACGGGCTTTGCGCCTACTGCGAAATTAATATTACTTTTGCCGATGAGGAAGGCGAGGTTGACGACTTCCGCGTGGAGCATTTTTATCCCAAAAGCGAGACGGATTTTGCGGTGCATAACTACCACCTTGACTGGCAGAATTTGCTGGGGGTTTGCCATGGCGGCAGCCAGCCGAATGTGGAAGATGCGGAGGAGCGTTTTTCAAAGCGCAAAATTGACCGCAGCTGCGATGTGCCAAAAGGCGGCAAGCCTATTAACGAGCGCATTTTAAACCCGCTGGAAATACCGGCGGACGTGCGTATTTACCGTTATGCCGCGCATACCGGGCGCATGATTGTTGATGAAGATACCTGCCCACCGGAGCTGGTGCGCAAGGCACGCAATACCATCCGCGAATTGAACCTTAACGCACCGCGCTTAATGCGTATGCGCCGCGAAGCCGTAATGATGCTGGAGGACGAAATAGAAAACGCCCTTGCGGCAGGCGAAGATATGGAAGAATTTTTAAATGTGCTTGCAGAAAGTTTTCTGCTGCCGGACGATAACGGCAACTGCCAGGCGTTCTTTTCGCTAATACGGTGGTTTTTAGGCCCGGCTGCGGAAAATGTTTTAAGCAAATACGGTTATGCAATTTAATAAAATCCTGCTGCAACAGGCAGGATTTTTGTTTTTAAAATAGAAAATATATAAATCGTGAAAATATGCTGACGGGGAGAGATAAAATGGAACTTAGTAAAAAAGCTTTTAAAGCATATGATATACGCGGTATTGTTCCGGGTGAGGTAAATGCCGAACTGGCTTACAGAGTTGGCCGTGTTTTTGCAGCTATGTTTGCTGCGGAAACCGCCGTTGTTGGGCATGACATCCGCCTGACGGGGCCGGAGCTTGCCAGTGCCGTTGCAGATGGCCTGCGTGACGGCGGCTGCACCGTTTATGATATCGGCGAATGCGGTACGGAGATGGTTTATTACGCTACGGCGCATTTAAATACCGACGGCGGCATTATGGTAACCGCCAGCCATAACCCGGCCGATTACAACGGCATGAAACTGGTGCGCAGCGGCGCAAGGCCTGTTTCTTCCGATACCGGCCTGATGGATATCGGCAGAATGGCAACGGAAGAAGGGGAGTTCCCCCATGTTGTTGTTGCGGGTAAAGAACGCGGCAAACTGATAAAAAAAGACATTATGCCCGATTATATTGAGCATCTTTTAAGCTATATTGATGTAAAAAATCTTAAGCCGTTAAAGATTGTTGCCAATCCTGGCAACGGCGGCGCAGGCCCGGTACTTGCCAAACTGGCGGAACATCTGCCGTTTGAATTTATAAAAATAAACGAAACTCCGGACGGAAGTTTCCCCAACGGCGTACCAAACCCGCTTTTGGAGCATAACCGTGCTGTTACTGCCGATAAGGTAGTGGCAGAAAAAGCAGACCTTGGCATCGCCTGGGACGGCGACTTTGACCGCTGTTTCTTTTTTGACGAAAAGGGCGAATTTATAGAAGGCTATTACATTGTAGGCCTTCTGGCGGCGGCGTTTTTGAAGAAACTACCGGGCAGCAAAATTATGTATGACCCGCGGCTGACATGGAGCACGGAAGAAATTATTGCCGAAAAAGGCGGCGTGCCTGTGCGCTGCAAGAGCGGGCATGCTTTTATGAAAGAGTGCATGCGCCTGAATGACGTAGTTTACGGCGGCGAAATGAGCGCCCATCATTATTTCCGTGATTTTTCGTACTGCGACAGCGGCATGCTGCCGTGGCTTCTGGTAACGGAACTGATGTGCTGCGAAGGTAAAAAACTTTCGGAGCTCGTCGGCGAGAGAATGGAAAAATTCCCGTGCAGCGGTGAAATTAACCGCAAGGTTGAAAACAGCAAAGCCGTACTGGCCGCCATTGAAGAAAAATATGGCGACGGCAAAATTGACAAGCTGGACGGGCTCAGCATTGAATATGACAGCTGGCGCTTTAACGTAAGGGTTTCCAACACGGAACCGGTAATGCGCTTAAATGTGGAAACACGCGGCGACAAAGCGCTTTTGAAAGAAAAAACCGAAGAAATTCTGGCCGTTATCGGCGGCGAAGAAGCATAAGGAGCGAATAAAATGACAACAATTAAACCTGTACGCAGGGCAGTAATACCGGCAGCCGGGCTTGGCACACGCTTTTTGCCGGCAACCAAAGCCACGCCGAAAGAAATGCTGCCGATAGTTGATAAGCCGACTATTCAGTATATTATCGAAGAAGCACTGGCTTCCGGCATTGAAGATATTATTATCATCAGCGGCAAGAGCAAACGCGCCATTGAGGACCATTTTGACCGCAATATGGAACTGGAAATGAGCCTTGAAGCTTCCGGCAAGTTTGAACAGCTGGAAATGGTGCGCCGTATTTCGGAAATTAATTTGCATTATATCCGCCAGAAAGAGCCGCGCGGACTTGGCCACGCTATTTTATGCGCACGCCGTTTTATCGGCGACGAGCCGTTTGCGGTGCTTTTGGGCGACGATGTTGTTGACAGCGAAAAACCTGCTTTAAAACAGCTTATAGATGTATATGACCGTCGCGGCTTCAGCGTTTTGGGCGTACAGGAAGTTGCGCCGGAAAAAGTATCCAGCTACGGCATTATTGACGGTGTGCCGACGGAAGAAGCACGCACCTACACCGTAAAAGATATGGTGGAAAAACCTGCGCAGGAAGAAGCGCCTTCCCGCCTGGCGGTTTTGGGGCGTTACATTATTACTCCGGAAATTTTTGATATTCTGGAAAATACGCCTCCCGGACGCGGCAACGAAATTCAGCTGACGGACGCACTGCGCGTTTTGGCAAAACAGCAGCCGATGTATGCTTATAATTTTGAGGGGCGCCGTTATGATGTGGGCGACAAACAGGGCTTTATTGAAGCAACTGTTGAATATGCTCTTAAACGCCCGGAAATGCGCGGCAAGCTGTTGGAGTATTTAAAACATATTGTTGATGTAAACAAGGAGTAACGGCATGAATGTTTTGGTTACAGGCGGCGCCGGTTATATCGGCTCGCATGTTGTTAATGTACTGAAAAAGGAACAGGGTTTTACTCCCATTGTATACGATAATTTTTCTACCGGGCATCCGGAAGCCGTAAGCGATGACGTACAGCTTGTGGAAGGCGATATCCGTGATGTGCAGTTTTTAAAGCATATTATGGCGCAGTTTGAAATTGACGCCGTTATTCATTTTGCGGCAAGCAGCCTTGTTGGCGAAAGTATGAGCGACCCGGCGAAATATTATGTAAACAACGTGGAAGGCTCGCTGCATTTATTGCAGGCCATGAAAGAAGCCGGTGTAGATTATATTGTATTTTCTTCAACGGCGGCGGTGTACGGCGAACCGGAAAAAACGCCGATTTGCGAGGATTTTCCAACTCAGCCTACTAATGTTTACGGGCGCACAAAACTTGTTATTGAAGGCATGCTGAAAGATTATGCCATGGCGTATGATATGCGCTACGTTGCACTGCGTTATTTTAATGCTGCCGGTGCATCGCTTACGGCGGATATCGGCGAAGACCATCATCCGGAAACACACTTAATTCCGCTGATTTTAAAAACTGCCCAGGGTGTGCGTGATAAAGTAGCAATTTTCGGCACGGACTACCCGACTCCGGACGGAACCTGCCTGCGCGATTACATTCATGTGGAAGATTTGGCTACTGCCCATGTATTGGCACTTAAGCATCTGGTAAACGGCGGTGAAAGCAGAATTTACAATCTTGGCAGCGAAGAAGGTTTCAGCGTGCGTGAGATTATTGAAACTGCCAAAAAAGTAACCGGTGTTGATTTTACCGTAACCGAAGAAGCACGCCGCAGCGGCGACCCTGCCGTTCTGGTGGCAAGTTCTGCCAGAATAAAAGCAGAGCTTGGCTGGCAGCCGCAGCACAGTACGGTTGAAGAAATTATAAAATCGGCATGGAAGTGGCATCAAAGCCATCCGTACGGCTATAACGGCTAAATAAAATTACCTGCATAACACAGGCATCTTAACGGTGCTTGTGTTATTTTTTGCTTTGCAGGCAGGTAAATTTTTGATATAATAGCAATTCGAGAACACAAGGAAACAGAGGATGTATTATGCAGCTTGTTGTTGATAATTTGGCAAAAAGCTTCGGCGTAAAAACAATTTTTAAAAACGTCAGCTTTATGATAGATAAAGGTGAAAAAATCGGGCTTGTCGGTGTTAACGGCAGCGGCAAATCAACACTTTTGCACTGCCTGCTGCAAAATGGATACAGCGACAGCGGCAGCGTGCGCTTTGAAGCAGGCACGCGCGTCGGTTACGTGGAGCAGGGTTTCGGCAATATCGGCAGCGGCAGCCTGTGGCAGTTTATGATGAATTCCTGCCCTGAAATTCCTGAAATGCGCAGCCGTCTGCAAAAGCTGGAAGCACAGGCCGCAGATTTAAAACCGGGTGAAGAACTTGATAAAGTTCTTGATGAATATGCGTCTGTAACGCGCCGTTATGAATATATAGACGGTTATAATTACGAAACACGCATTAAAATAGTTTTAAACGGCCTTGGCTTTACGGAAGAAGTATGGGATAAACCGGCGCAGAATTTTTCCGGCGGGCAGAAAACACGTATTCTTTTGGCTGCGGCGCTGGTAAAAAGCCCGGATTTTCTGATTCTGGACGAACCTACCAACCATCTGGATATAAGAATGACGGAATGGCTGGAAAAATATTTGCAGGATTTTAAGGGCGGCCTTTTAATCGTCAGCCATGACAGAAAGTTTTTGGATAATGTCGCTACCCGCATTTTGGAAATGGAAGGCGGGCATTTGCAGTCATTTAAAGGCAATTACACCAAATACATGGCGCAGAAAGAAATACAGACTGCAACGCTGGAAGCTGCCTATGCTGCTCAGCAGGATTATATTGCCAGAACGGAAGCCTACATCCGCCGTTTTAAGGCTGGCATAAAAAGCAAAATGGCACGCGGGCGCCAGTCGCAGCTTGATAGGCTGGAACGCATAGAAGCGCCGGTGCATAACGAAGAATTTGAACTTAAACTGCCGCCTGCGCCGGAATCGGCCGAGCGCGTGCTGATTTTGGATGATTTAACGGTGGGCTACAAGGATAATGTGCTTGTAAAAGATATCAGCCTTGTGCTGCGCCGCGGCGAAAAAGCAGCTTTAATAGGTCCTAACGGCAGCGGCAAATCAACGCTTTTAAAAACCGTGCTTGGCGAAATAGCGCCGCTTAAAGGCAAAGCGCAAACAGGCAACCGTGTTAAAGTCGGTTATTTTTCGCAAAGTTATGAAAGGCTTGATGAAAAACAAACCGTGCTTGATAATTTCTTAACGGAATACGGCATGGATGACGGATATGCACGCTCTTTGCTGGGCGGTATGCTGTTTCATGGCGATGATGTTTTTAAAGAAATCGGAACTTTGTCCGGCGGACAAAAGGCAAGGCTGGTGCTGTTAAAACTGGTGCTTGACGGAGCTAATTTTTTAATTTTGGACGAACCTACCAACCATCTGGATATTCTGGCGCGCGAAACTCTGGAAGCTGCGCTGGAGGCCTTCGACGGCACGCTTCTGGTTGTAAGCCATGACCGTTACTTTATCGGCGAAATTGCAGGGCGCATCTGGGAAATTGAAAACCATACCCTGCAGGATTACAAAGGTGATTATGAATATTACCTTGCAGAAAAGGAAAAGCGTAAAGCTGCGGAACCTGTTCCGGCAGAACCGGTAAAAAAAGCTGCTGTACAAACAGGAAAAGAAGAACAGAAACCTGCACCGGCACAGGGAAAGAAGGCAAAGGCGCAGCGCCGTTACAGTCCCGAAGAACTTGCCAAACAGCTGCAAAAGGTGGAACTCAGCATACGCGAGCAGGAAGCTATGCTGGGCGTGCTTGAAAAACAAATGGCAGACCCTGCTAACCACGTGGATTTGGAACACAGCAGACACATTGCAGCCGAACACGAAGCCATGCAGGCAGAAATTGACCGGTTAATGCAGCGCTGGGAAGAATTAATGCAGGCACAGGAGGAACTTGAAAATGCAGGCCAAAACTGACGAATACTATATGCAGCTTGCCATAGAAGAAGCAAAAAAAGCCGCAGAACGCGGAGAAATACCTATTGGCGCAGTGCTTGTTGCAAACGGTGAAGTTATATCGGCAGCTCACAATATGCGCGAAACCTGGCATGATGCAACGGCCCATGCCGAAATGATTACCATTATTGAAGCCTGCGCTGTTTTGGAACGCTGGCGTTTAAATGACGCAACGCTTTATGTAACGCTGGAGCCGTGCCCTATGTGCGCCGGAGCTATTGTAAACAGCCGCCTGAAAAGGCTCGTTTACGGCTGCCCGGATTTTAAAGCAGGCGCTGCGGAATCTATTTTTAACATTGTAAGTAATACTAACCTTAACCATGCCGTAGAAGTTACAAGCGGTGTTTGCGAAGAAGAATGTGCCGCTGTATTAAAGGATTTTTTTAAAAAGCGCCGTGAGGAAAATAAGCAGCAAAAACAAAAATAATTATGCCACTTGGCAAAAAGTAAAATTAATAGTATAATAATATAGCTGGCTTTAAATAGAATTTACAGCCGGGCTAATTAAATATGGAGAGGTGTCCGAGTGGTCGAAGGTGATTGACTCGAAATCAATTGTACGGCAACGTACCGTGGGTTCGAATCCCACCCTCTCCGCCATGAATTTATGGGCTTTGAGAGTTTTTCTCAAAGCCCTTTTTTATTTTCAAAATAAATTTTGACAGCCTGTTTGACAGCCTGAGCTTATTTAATTGATATTTGTATTTTGCTTAAATAGTTGTTCGTAACTAATTTCTTCAGCTTCTATTGCATCACTAATACCAATTTGCATTGTTTGTGTAGCGTGGACATATTGGTTAAGCGAAAATGCCGCGGAAGAATGACCTAACCATAATTGAATTTTTTTAGGGTTGATATTATGTTCAGCTAAAATAGTGGCATTGGTTGGACGGAAACTGTGGAAACGTACACCTTTTGGAAAACCTAATTTTATGCGGAGTTTCCCGAAAGTATTGGTAATTGTGCCAATTGGTAACTTTTTGTCAGGCCATTTGGTTGACCTAAAGATATAGCCTTTATCATCCCATGCAATTTTGGCTTCGTATAGAATTTCTTTTAAAACTTCTTTCCAAAGTTGAAGATTTCTAACAGTGGAAGGGGAAAGTTTAAGTTTTCGTTCACTTGTGTGTGATTTAGGTTTTCCAATATATTCACCACGTTTTTTGGTGCGTTTTGCTGCATGCTCAATAGTAATAGTTCCGTTTACTTCGTCAAAGTCGCACCATCTAAGTGCCGATATTTCACCACGTCTCATACCTGTACCCCAGGCAAAAGTATATAGATATTGCAGTTGGGTTCCTTGAATTGTGTGCATTAACGTAAGGTACATATTAGGTACAATTATTTTTGCCTTATTTGGATTGTATTTGGGTTTTAAAATATACTCGCACGGATTTTTTTCAATAAGTTGTTCACGTTTTGCCGCATTAAATATTCCGTTTAAAATAGTATAAACAAGTTGTTTTGTTCTTTGACCTTTAATATTTCTTAAAATATTTTTGACGTGATAAATAGCTACACCTGATACAGTTAAGTTTTTAGGAATTTGCGGCAGAATATATTTATTTATGTTATATTCATAATTTTCTACTGTGGTGTATTCTAAATTTTCTTCGTATTTCATACGTATAAATTCTTCACACCACGTTTTAAAGGACATATCAATCAAAAACAGGGTATCAATTTCTCTTATTAAACGTTCTTTTTCAGCTTTTATTTCTTCTTCTGAATAACCATAAACGTATTTCTTTTCTTTAACGCCTGTGTATGGATTTGTTATAGTAACGCTGCTTTGTAAGCGTCCATCTTTACGCAATGTAGACATGATTTCATCCTCCTCTAAATTTTTGCTGTCAATAAGCTTTTGCTTTAAAGTAAAGAATCATCAATGTCTTTTTTCCATTTAGTTGGGAAAATCACATTGCCGCTTACGTGGTATTCTTACTTTGAAGTTTTAATTGTGCAATTCTTTCATCAATAATTGCTGCAATCAGATTTTTACCGTCAGTATCGAGCTGGCGGTATTTTTTTAAAAATTTAGCTTCAGAGTAAGATAAAATTTTCATAATATGACACCTCCTTTAACATTTTTTTATATTTACAATATCACATAAAATGTAATATTATAATCCGTGAAAAAATATAACTTTAAGCAAATGCGTTAAATTACTTCACTATCTGCATTAGAAATTTTTTCAAGTTGTTTTAATCTCGTATCAATCATAATTTTAATTAAATTTTTACCGTCAGTATCAAGTTGACGGTATTTTTTTATGATATTAAGTTCATCGTCCGTTAACGAGATGTTATTTGAATCGCGGCCGAGAAGATAATCAATAGAGCAATCAAATAAATTTGCTAATTTAATAAGAGTGTTATTATCTGGCTGCATATCACCTGATTCATATCTGCTTACAGTCGCAGCTGTTACATCAAGTTCAGCAGCGACGGCTGATTGCTTTAATTTTTTATTTTGTCGTGCAATTTTAAAATTATTCATATTCATACCTTCTCTCTTATTTACGTTTAACGTAATTTTATCATGTTTTTGAGTTGACTAATTTCGTATTACGAATTATAATAAAGAAAAAGTTACGGATAACGTAAGTTGAAAAGGGTGTGATAATTTGCTGAGATTAAAAGAATATCGAAAAAATCTTAATTTTAAGCAAAAAGATATTGCGGAAAAAATGAATGTTACAGTAGCCACTTATAGTAGATGGGAAAATGGAAAACTTAATCCTCGTACTGAAAAGTTGAAAAGTTTAGCTAAAATATTAAACTGTTCTGTTTTAGATTTATTACCTGAGAAATAAGGTGGTGTTAAGAATGGCAGCAGAAAAAATACCTATTTGGCACAAGGCTGTTTTAACCAGTGAAGAAGCGGCGGAATATGGCAACTTGGCACTTGTGCAAATACAGGCACATGCTTTCCTGGCTAAACATGGAAAAAGCAGTTTTCCGTGTTTTTGGGCAGGACAGTCTATAAAAATACACAGGCAAGCTTTTGAAAGATGGCTTGAAGAATTGGCATTAGGTCATCATGTGATTGAATTAACAAGAGTCAGGGAACTCATAAAAAATATTGATAATATGCAAAATGAAGTTAAAAAACGCCGTGGCCGTCCACGTAAAGAAAGATTGAAAGTTTTATGACAGGAGAGCTGAAAATGCAAACAAAGGGAAAAAAACGTTATTACTGGTTAAAACTTAAAGAAGATTTTTTTAACAGCAAAGAAATAAAAAAACTCCGCAAACTTGCCGGCGGAGATACATTTACTATTATTTATTTAAAAATGCTATTAATATCTATAAATAATGATTGCATTATAAGTTATGATGGAGTGGAAAGTTCGTTTGAAGAAGAACTTGCCCTTCAGCTTGACGAGGGTGTAGACAATGTAAAAATTACTGTTATGTATTTGAAAGCTCAGGGACTTTTGGAACAGATTGAGGTAGACGGCTCAAAATATATTTTGCCGTATGCAGCAGAAAATTTAGGTTCAGAATCTGCATCAGCTGAACGTATGCGTAATAAACGTGAAAGAGATAAAAAGCTTTTACTTGAACAATTTGAAAAGAATGAATTAACTTCTGAAAATACAAAAAAGTTATCCACAGCGTCACAATGTGACGCAAATGTGACGCTTACCGAAGATTCTCGACCTGTGGATAACTTGGTGTCACAATGTGACGCAAATGTGACGCAACAAGAAAAAGTGTCACAAAGCGACGGAATGATGTCACAATGTGACGCAAATTTGTCACAAAGTGACGGTGTGTCACATTGTGACGCGGGTGTGACGCATGCGTTACGCAAATGTGACGTAAGAGAAAGAGAAAGAGTAGATATAAATAATAATATAATACCCTATACTACTACCTACGTAAGTAGTACTAGGGACCATGTGGATAACTTTAAGACCTTTGTTTCGGAATATCCGCGAAAATATTGCAATTTTGATTTTGCAAAAAAACACTGGAATTTTTTAATAAAATCCGGAGTGCCTGAAACGGATATTGTCAGTGCGGTAAAAAAATACAAGTCCAAAGTCATGCTTGACCGTGTTGAGCAGAAGTATATAAAAAAGCCTGAGAATTTTTTGCGTGATGGTACGTGGTTAGACTATTTGCCTGTTGCACTTGATAATTGCTCCATATGCGGCGGTACCGGTTATGAAGAAATTAAAACTTCCGACGGTACTGTAAAAATGCAGCCCTGCCGCTGTACTTTGCGCAGAGAAATGTACAGGCGCGGTTTAATGCAGCCGGAAAGGAGCGCGCAATGAACTTAACGCTGAAACATAACGGACACGAACTCATAAACACTGACCGCATCGTAAAGCAAAGCAACAGCCTGATAGCCTATAACGGTGAAAATGTCGTTAAAGTTACATTTAGCCGATTGGGTAAAAAAGGCGAAAACATAAGTCTGCTCATTGATTGCAGACACATGGAAGGGGGTGAACTTATGAACGAATTGGAGAAAGATAAATACGGCGTTATTGAGAATGAGGATGTTCTTACAGATGCTGAAAAAGAGGAGCTTGAAAAAGAATTGCACAGCGGTAATGATGCCGAACATGTTTGAAATTTTAAAATTAGCCATAAAAATGGATTGTGAGCGATTTTAGCTACTTGCGCATAACTTTATACCAAAAGGCTGATAAAAACGCTCAAAAATAAAATATCGAGCCGTGAGGGCTATGTTTCGAACTGTGCAATAGGTTGAATTTTTGATAACCGGGAGTTGATAAAAATGCCGTATATGCCTCAGTATGTTAAAGACCAGCGTAAAACACTCGTTGAAGAAATTGTCAAAGATATGCAGGACGGCAAGGTTTTTATGTGGGATAAAGGCTTTACATCCTCGCAGGCCGTAAATGCCGTAACCAACAAACCTTACCGTGGTGGCAATGTAATCCGTCTTGGGTATTCAGCATACAAAAACGGGTTTAAAGACCGTCGCTGGATGACGTTTAAACAAGCGCAGGATAAGGGTTATAAAATAAAAAAAGGTTCCAAAGGCACGTCCATTGAGTACTTTGATGTCAAAGAACTTGTGCCTGAACAGGTGGCATCCAAAACCAAAGACGGAAAAGAAGTCGAGTTGGAGCCACGTAATATTGCATTTGTTAAAACTTACGTTGTTTTTAACGGTGAGCAGATTGAAGGCTTGCCGCCTGATGATGAACTTAATAATAACAAAGACAAGCTGCGTAGTGACGATATGGAATTATTGCTGCAAAAATCCGAAGCTAAAATTTATTTTGACCAGATGAATCAAAATTTCTATTCGCAAACACTTGATGAAATTCATATTGTCCCTCGTGAGCGTTTTGATGACAATAGTCATTTTTATGGCACGGCAGCTCATGAAATCGTTCATTCAACGGGACATAAGAACCGTCTTAACCGTGATATGGAAGGCAAATTCGGTAGTGAGAAATATGCCCGTGAAGAACTTGTTGCCGAACTTACAACGATGTATATGGCCGGAGAATACGGATTTTCCGTTGATGAAAAACACAGAGAAAATCACAAAGCCTATATAGTCAGCTGGAGCAAAGCGCTTAAAGAAAATCCTGACGAACTTTTCCGTGCTGCAAGACTTGCTGATAAAGCACTTGATTATATAAACACCAAAATGCTCGGGAAAAATCTCGAACAGGAACAAAAAAATGAGTTAAAGCCGGAAAAAAATCAAAATGCGGAAAAGGGCATGGAGCAGTTCGGAGAAACTGTAAAAGAGCAAACTGCCGATAAAGGGAAAACGGCCAAAAGCATTGAAAGCAATGTTAAAGAACAAGCTGTACAGGAAAAAGAGAGTAAAGCAAAAACAAGAACACGCAGTAAATCCAAAGGCCGTGAAAAAAGTCTGGCGATGTGATTATGGACGAGTTTTTCGAGTACGATATAAGCAAATTTAATTTAAGCCTGGGTGCGGTTAAAGCTTATTTTAAAAATAACTATAACGTGTATTTTAATAAACGTACCTGCGCTTATGATATTTGGTGCAATGGTAGCTGTATAATTTCCAATCTGTCATATGAAGAAGTTCAAGGGTATTTTGAAAAAATGGCGTCTGACCGCAAAAAACGGAAATACCGCAGGATGTGCCGCTGCCGTTCGATTTACTGAAATATAAGACGTCTGAATTTGTTCGGGCGTCTTATATAAAAAGTATGTTTACATATATGTCATATAAGAAATATCTTACATATAATTCATATAAGTCATATATGTAAAATATGTAAACATATCTTACATATGGACTTAAAAGGGTGACAAAATTTATTCTGGTTAGGAGTGATTATAGTGAGCAAAAATTCAGAACGTATTTGTATTTGTTTCCGGCCTGTTGAATTGGAAGTTTTCAATGAGTTATGTATAAAAAAAGGGTATCTTCGGAGTACTTTTATCAGGGAAATGGTGATGTTTTGTGTAGATAATGATTTCAGTCCCATTGATTTATGGAAAATGTTCAGAGAGTATAAAGACTTACGAAAATATGTAGCTGATAATAAGGGGAAGGATATAGATGGTAAAAAAACATTCCATAAAAGCATGGATTAAGCCTCGTGAATTAAAACTTGCTGATGAACTTTGCTTAAAGAAAGGGTATAAGCGAAGTACCCTAATTCGTGAAATAATAATGTTTTGCGTCTTTCATAATTTAAGCCCTGATGAAATAAGGAATGTAATGAAAGATTATAATAATTTGCGCGAACAGGTAAAAAATAAAACCGCGCCAATTAAGTCAGCAATAGAGTGGTGGAAATGATGAAAATGAAAACAACGAAGTTAATAACTTTTAGTAAAGGCTTGGCATGGATTAATTTGATGATGGCTTTTTATTTCACTCTTATGTGTGCGCTTTTGGGGGCATTATCTTTTTTCGGTATATTTGAATATAAACTGTTTTATATCAATGAATCTGACTCTGCTCCGCATGGCGTGTATATGGCAAGGTTTAACATACAGAGTGAAGATGGCAGTGGCGCAAGGATGGAACTATTGGTACCGGATTTTTATTATCTTGTTTCATTGCCGGTAGATGTACCGGTATTGGATAAAAAGGCCGGGTTTAATCTCATAAAGGTGTGCCGTGGATTGCCGGGCACATCATATATTGTTACGGATACTGAACTCGTGATGGACGGCGAACATTATCCAATCAGTAATAAAACCGGTCTGCCGCATGTTAAACCCGGTAAGTATATTGTGCCGAAAGATACGGTTCTGTTTTTGAATGACCCTGATACATCTTTTGACAGCCGTTATCTGGGACCTATTAACAGACAGTATGTGAAAAAGGCTTTATATTATATCGGGCCTACTGAAAAATATATATTTTGGGCTAAATGCTATGCCGTATCGTTGGTTATAAGTTTGTATGTTTATCTTTCGGCAGATAGTTTGAAAAGTTTTGTCTTGCGGCGCAAAAACAATTAATATTCTGTAAGTCAGATATGTGAACTATGTGAGATATGGAAACTATAAAACATTAGTAAACTATGAGAACTATGAAACATAAGTAGAATATGAAAACATAGGTTACACATAAAACTATGGAAAGTATGTAATATAAACTAATGCATATATATTGGAAGTAAAATAAAAAACGGAGGTCTGAAAATGAAAGTTATATCGGTTGTAAATGTAAAAGGCGGAGCAGGTAAAACAACGATTGCTACAAATGTTGGAACGGCTCTTGCCGCAGAAGGGAAAAAAGTAATGCTTGTTGATACGGACAACAAACAGGAATCAGCACTGGCCTTTTCTCAAATTCGTAACGCCAATGATGACTTGGCACAGGTTTCAACAATTTATATGCCGGCGCCGCTCCTTTTGAAGAATATTCAAAACTATGATAATTTTGATTATATTATTATTGATGCCGGAGCAGGCGATAATGAACTGATGCGAGCTGCCGTATTGCTTTCAAAATATGGTATGCTTCTTATGCCGGTCCGTTATGGCGCGTATGACTTATGGGCAACAGAAGTAACGCTGGAAGTATTAAGGGATTTAAGGGCAATGCTGCCGGGTTATGAAAAAAATTATATGCTGCTTAATAAGGTTATGACCAATAAAAAAATGAAAATAATAAATGCAGCTGCTCCAACTTTACAAGAGTATTGCGAAAAATATGATGTTAAAATTTTAAAATCGCAGCTTGGGGATAGGATTGCTTTTAATGAGTCAAGTTATTACGGAATGAATGTTATTGAATATGCTAAAGAAGAAAAAAATTCAATTAAAGCCGCTGCGGAACTGCGTGCTTTGGTTGAAGAAATTAAAGAAATTTTAAGTGACGGTGATAACTGATGAAAAATATTCCAATGCGGCCGAAAATGACAAAAGAAGAAACGGAATTAATGCAGGAACAATTCATGCGCGGTGAAAGCCTGCCTGCAAAACCACAGGGAAATAAAACGGTGAAAGCGCAAAATACGCCCGGTAAAAATAATGTGAAAATGTATAATCTTGCTTTGCCGATAGATGTTCATGCCAAAGCAAAAATGTTTGCTCTTATGGAAGGTCAAAGTTTGGCGGAATATATTATAAATGCGGTAAGAAATGCTAACGATAAAGCAGCAGCTAAATATAGCGGATAAAAAGGCAGCCCCGAAGCGTTAAGCTTCGGGGCTGTTTACCTTAACAATATCAAGTTTCCATAAACCATTTTCCTTCTTCGTCAAAAAGGCGTATTTCTTTATTTCGAATACGGCAAATATAGCGTATTCCAACACCACCGCATTTTGTTGCTGCCGCCCGGCGTATATCTAAAATTTTATCTATGTTGAATTTACGTCCATCATCCCAGACAATGGTTTTGGGCATGGCTCGGCCGTCTTTTTTATGTTCAACAATAATATCAAGTTCTATTTTTGGCATTCTAACAGCTCCTTTAACGGAAATAAGAAACAGGGTGAATTGTATGTTCGTCTTTGATATTGGTTTCAGTAAGTTCTTTATCAAGCAGACAGGAGGCACGAAAAACTGCCTGATGCCCATAACGCCTGCGCAGCTCGTCGATAGTTTTACCAAGCCGGTCTTTGCGTTCCGTTTGGCCATTATCGAAAAGTGATAACTGAAAGCCGTTATCGGCTGTTACAAGGTCTATTCCGCGTAAGCCCATGCTGCGTATGTGTTTTCCGGTATAAAAATCATAATGGCGGTATAATAACTGCATGGCCGCATTTAATAAATCGTCGGAAGCTGATGTAGGCTGTATGAGTTGCATTTGCCGTGTTACAGTATATAAAGTATTGTCACGTATACTTATTTCAACACCGCAGCATTTTAACATATTTTCGCGCAGTCTTGCAGCAACAGATTCCGCAAGACAGATAAATAAAAGCCTGGCATCCAGGTCATTGGTGAGGTCACGCGGCGCGGTAATGCTGTTGCCAATACTTTTAATTACAGCACGTTCATCAATATGCCGAACGGGAGATTCGTCAAGACCTTTGGCAAAGGATGAAAGAGTGAGTCCCCATTTGCCAAGGAACATCTGAAGCAACAGAGGGTCACTATTGGCAAGGTCGCCAATGGTTACAATACCTCTGGATAAAAGTTTACGTGTGGTTGCTCTGCCAACATACAGAAGGTCTGATACCGGCAGCGGCCAAACAATGTCCCGGTAATTATCTTTTGTAATAACAGTAATAGCATCAGGCTTCTGATAATCGGAACCGAGTTTAGCAAAAATTTTGTTCCAGGATAGTCCAATGCTTACCGTCACACCGAGTTCATCTTTCACTCGTTGGCGTATTTCTTCGGCAATATCATATGCACTTGAAAACAGTCCTAATGAGCCTGTTATGTCAGCCCAGTTTTCATCAAGTCCGAAGGCTTCTACCCGGTCAGTATAATTATATAAAATGTTGCGTGCAAGACGGGAAAAACGCAAATATTTGCTATAATCGGGCGGAACACAAACGAGGTTAGGTGCTTTATTTTTTGCTTGCCAAATTGCTTCACCTGTAGTTACACCCATCTTTTTTGCAATCATGTTTTTGGCCAGTACGATTCCGTGTCTGTTTTCCACATCTCCTGTGACTGCAACCGGCTTGTTGCGTATTTCCGGGCGGTACAAACATTCCACGGAAGCATAAAAGTTGTTCATATCTACGTGAAGAATAGAGCGCATCATAATATCACCATCAATTAAGCGAACGAAAATTTAAAATAACGAACAAATATTCGCAAAATAATTATAACACTGTTATTCGTATTATTCAATACGATAATTTTGAAAAATCAAAAACGATTTCGTTATACATGTTATAATTTGATATTGGAAAGATTATTAAAATTTTGAGGTGGATATTATGAAGAATAGAATAATATCTTGTTTAGCGCTTTTATCTTTTTGTGTTGTTATTTTTACGCCTTTAATTGCTTCGGCCACAGACAGTGGGGTAGGAATAAGCAAGTATGAATTACGCAGACAAGCAGATGAAAAGAAATATGCTGAAAGCAGAAAAAGGCTGGAAGAATTTAATAAAAGGCGTGATGCTGTAATGAAACAAAACGCAGCACGGCAAGCTATAAAAAAACAAAAATCAGCAATAACAAAGCAAAAAGTAAAAGCATATTTTCAAGGGCATCCGTTTAGAGTTTATAGGTTTGTAAAAAAGCATCGTTACGATGAACGTGTAGAGAAATTTTATCGTTCTTATCGTTTCCGGAGATTGGAAGTAATGTTTTACAAAAAATGGATGGATATACTTGGAATAGAAAAATTTAATGAAATGGTAAAAAATAAAGAGTTAGTAGAAGATAATACTGTGCTTGTGAATGCTGAAGGTAAAATAGTGGGATTGGCAGATGATACACTGGAAGAAGGTACGGTAGCAGTTGACCAGGATGGAAATACCATTCCGATTGTGTCAAGTGCTGAAGGGGCGTATAATCCGGTTTTTCAATTTATGTACAACGGTAAAATTTATGACCACGGGTATTATCGTGGTACTGTAAATGATGTATTAAGAATTATGCCGTCATCAAAATGGATAGACTATATTGGTACGGAAGAATTGGCACAAAAAATTGATAATAATGAAATTAAATTGGATGGTACGGGATTTTATGATGATGAAGGAAGAATAATTGCGATAAGTGATTTATCTCTTGATGAAATGCAACCGGTTTTTGATGAATTTAACCGTGCTATACCTAATGTTGCAACGTACCAAGTTGACGACCCTGTCGAAACTTATGCTTATTTTCATTGGCGTAAATGGAAATGCAAACATGGCTTTTATATGTGGATAAACAAGGGAATAGTGCATGTACTGGAATCAAAAAATTTAATTGCAAAGGTAGGGCCTGAATATTTTGCTAAAGCGATGCGTTCAGACTTGTTGCATAGAATTGATGAAGGTGATATTTTAGCTGATTTAGATGGCAGAATATTAGCAATACATAACAACCAATTACCCAAAAATGCAATAGTAGTGGATGAAAACGGAAAGAGAATACAGGTGGTTCACGATGGTGAAACCTATCAAGCAGATACATTAGCTTCATAAAATTTAATAAATATTTGACGCGGTATATATTGTGATATATACTTATGTAAAAGAGGTTGTGTATTAAAGCGTTTGTTTTTTGGAATGGGGGTTGAGAATTATGGAAACTGCTAAGATTTTTGAGAATGGGCGCAGCCAGGCTGTACGCTTGCCAAAAAAATTTCGGCTGCCGGGAAATGAAGTTGTAATACAGCGTTTAGGGCATGCAATTATGCTTGTTCCCAAAGAAGATATATGGGAAACCTTTATGAATGGAATAAACGAGTTTACGGATGATTTTATGAATAAAGGCAGAGAAGCAGAGATTGCAACGGTGAGAGAAGCATTATGAAATATATGCTTGATACCAATATCTGTATTTATGCCATTAAGCATAAGCCGGAACGTGTTTTGCAGACATTAAAAGAAAAATTGGATGAAGGGCTTTGTATTTCATCCATTACATTGGCTGAACTTGCTCATGGCGTGGAAAAAAGTGCCAGCCGTGATAAAAACGCAGCGGCATTATTAAAATTTTTAACGGTTTTAACGGTTCTTCCGTTTGATGATTTAGCAGCTGCGGAATATGGCAAAATATGTGCTTATTTACAACGTCTGGGTACGCCGATAGGTACTATGGATATGCTGATTGCTGCACATGCCAAGACTGAAAATTTAATTTTGGTTACGAATAATACGCGTGAATTTATCAGAGTTCCGGATTTACAACTTGAAAATTGGGCAGACTAAAAGAAGGCGGGTAAGATTCGCCTTCTTTTATTTTTTTACAGGCTCCAGCCTTGCGATAATTTACGTTCTGCCTCTTGTAATTTATCATGTGAAGAAGCTCGTTCTTCTTCCCAATGTGCATCTATGCGCATGTTTTTATCTTCCGTGATTTTTTCGGCAAGTTCAGTTAGCTTACGTTCAATTGCAGCTCCGCAAGCAGGGTATATATCACCTTTGGCTGCTTGCTTTTTGAGAGTGTCATTTTGCGCGTAAACAGATATTTTACCGGTTATTTCAGCAGTTTTAATTATTTCTTTGTTTTCCTCATTTTTAACTGAAGTTATTGTGTAGACGGGCACTTTACCGCGGTTAATATCATCATTAAGTTTAACCGCAAGAGCGGTTCCGTCTTTATTTTTTTGTAAAATATAATAAGTATTTTTACCGGCCGTAAGTTTATCAAGTTCAGTAAGAGGAACGGTGCCGAGAATTTTTGAGTATGTTTGCAGCGTGGACGGTATCTTAGATGCGAAAATAACGGTTTTAGCATCTAAATTATTAAGTTCTTCTAATACTTCGTTATAACGCTCTGCTTGTTTTTTCTTAACCACATACTGGTTGTAAATTTTTTTTGCTTCCTGTTGTGCAAGCTTGTTATTCTCTTTAATTTCGTTAATGTATTCTTTGACAAGCGCGGACATTTCAGGAGTATTTAACCGGCCTTTGAATACGGCAATTTTACTACCGAGTTCAGAGCGCTTTGTGAGAAGTGTTTTAACCTTTTCTTTGGCTGCATAAAATTTTTCTTTTTCAGCTTGCCAATCAGCAACCGAAGAAATATCACCTTGTAAATTATGTGCGCGTGCCTGGGCAGTATCGCGTGCAAGTTCTGCTTCCTTCAGTTCTTTTAAAACTGTGCTGTAATCTATGCGCAGATTGCGGTATAATTTACCGTCATCACCAAGTGCGTCATAGGCAGCTGTTTGCTCTATATAAGCGTCTTTTACGACGTTCTTTTTAATTTTGTCATATTCATCAAGCAGAGCCCGGCTTTCGGAAACGGCTGTTTCAGTAAGTTCGGTAAGGTGCTTGCTTAAATCGCCTGCGGTAACAGCGTAAGAAAATTCTTCGGCAGCTTCACTAATATCTTTGCCTGTCTGCATTTCAGCAAAGTGTTTTTCGCGTTCACGCTGAATCTGTTTGCCTATCTTCCGCAGAAGAAAATCTTTGGCAAAGGCAAGAATTTTTTTATCTTGCTCAGTTGCATTATCGTTCAGTTCTTCATCAAAATTATAGCTTGCATCTTCGGGGCAGTTTTCAAGCTGTTCTATTTTTTCACGGATTTTTTCCATGGTTATTGGGTTACGGTAAGCGTTCCCAAGATGGGGAGCAGGTTCGCGGTCAAAATATTCGGCTTCTTCAAATTTGCCGAGTGCCACTAATTCTTCTTTTTGGGCAAGTAATGTCCGTTCATCAACAGATGCATCAATGCCGCGTTCAGCAAATTTTGCGTTGACAATATCTGCCCACATTGTGCGCAGTTCATAAGTTTTCTGTTTGGAAATAAATTCAAGGGAAGTACGAAGGCCACCTGTAAGTTCACCGTTTCTGTTTTCGGCGTATTTGGCAAAATAGGTATCCGGAGGCAAAGCACGTTCCGGTTCAATGATTTTTTCGTTAAACATCAGGTGGCAGTGGATATTACGGTGTTCGTCATCAAAAGCAGCAGGTTTATCATGAATGGCAAAAGTATAAGCGTGGTTAGCTCCGATGCCGCTTTGTTCTATAAAGGTTTGGACCATGGCAATGTTATCTTCAAGCGACAGTTCTTCCTGCAATGAAAATTTAAACTCTCTGTAAGCCCTATAATTTGCGGGTTTGTATTCTTCGCAGGCTTTCCAGAAAGCGTCAGCATTGCCCTGCGACCACGCCGGCAGGTTGCCGGAAGCCTTAAATACAAGGTCTTCCTCACGGCCGCGGATATTTGCGTATTCATTTTCACGGCAGATATAAGCGTGATGCAGTGAGCTTGCTATTTTTTTGCCGCTTTTGCCTGTGGGCTGAGGTTTGTTTTCAAAGTAATAATGTGCCATAGTCTTTTTTCCAATCTGATGTTTTTATTTAACCGACCTTGTGCCGGTTTTTTTATTTGCCGCAAAGCGGGCAAATTATCTGTGCCGTCAGGCATCCGGCAAAGCCGGTTCGGTCAAGCGCCTGGCTTGCGCATAACAATCACGGAGAGATTGTTGTAAATGCGCATTACGGTTTTTTCCTCCTGCTTTATCAGGAGTTTATATTTTGATTTTAGCAAAAACGATATAAAAATACAATATATCAATAAAATAAAATAATAAAACCCTATAATTATAATAAAAATGTATTTACAAATATAGCAAAAAAGTATATTATAATCTTGAAATAAATAAAAGGAGCGTTGGTCCATGGAATTTGATGAACAAAAGAAATTTTTTCCCAAAGGAAAGGCGACAGGTGTTTTTGACAAAAAGGCTGCCGGCATTTTTCAAAATGACCTGAATAATCTTGCTTATGATAAACATAAAGCGCAGCAACGTAATGTGCTGCTCCTTATAACTTTGGCGGTCTGCATTGTCTGCATGGTTTATGTTACTGTTTTTGCAAATTACAAAACATATGTAGTGCGTGTAGATAATGCAACGGGGCAGGTTGAAGTCGGTAACAGGCTTGTTACCACAAATTACACGCCGCAGGAAGCGGAAATCAAACATTTTTTAAGCAGGTTCGTTTCCAATATCCGTACTATTCCGCTTGACCCCGTGCTTTACAAAAATAACTGGAATACGGCACAGCATTTTCTGACGCCGCAGGCGGCACAAAAGCTTAATAATATGATTGCATCGGAAAATCAGTTGGCAAGGCTCGGACGAAGCACAACGCAGGTAAGCATTCGTTCCATACAGTTGCAGCCGGGTACGAACAGAACGTATCAGGTTCGCTGGAGCGAGGATGAATATAGTATCAGCGGCAGTGCTACCGGAAAGAAAGATTATTATGTGGCATTGTTTACCGTGATTGTAAATCCGCCCACTAAAGAGCAGGAGCTTTTAATTAATCCGCTCGGTTTAAGAATTGCGGACTTAAATTACAGCCGCGAAAATCAGGAGGGCTGATAAAAATGAAAAAGATTGTTGCTTTAACAGCCTTACTCGTAGCAATACAAATAAGCTGTTATGCGGAAAGCCCGAAAGCGGTTTATACACTGCCTGATGCTGTAACAATCGGTAGTGTATATAACTTTGAATATAAACCTGAGAGCCTTTATGAAATTAACTGCAAAGCAGGGTATATTACGGATATTGCCTTAAAACCCGGTGAAGCGGTGGTTCACATTGCGGCCGGGGATACTTTGCAGTGGATGGTGGACCGTTCTACGGTAGGCAATGTTACGCATATTTATGTAAAGCCAAAAGTCGAGTCAGCGCGTACCAATATGATTATTAATACTCAGCTGCATAGTTATCGCTTAGTGCTTAATGCTACGGATACTTATACACCGATGGTATCATGGCAGTTTACGGATGAAGATGCTGCTGAACAGGCGGCAATAGAGCGCTCGGAAGAAATAAGAAAATCTTTTCAAAATAGAAGCACGGACGGCGAGCATGGTGTTCAACTGAATTTCGCTTACAAACTTAAAAAGAAGAAAAACGTTGATGAAAGCATTTATCCAAAGACTGTTTTTGATGACGGCATCCGTACTTATATCGTAATTCCGAAAAACAACCGTTACGATTTGCCGGTTTTATACAATGTTGAGCATGACGGTAAATTAACGCTTGTAAATTACAGGGTAAAAGGGTCAATTATGATTGCTGACCGCTGCTTTAAACATGCGCGGTTGAGTTTCGGGGCGGACAGCAGTGTTGATATTGTACCGCAGGAGGATTAACAGATGAAAGACTGGCTTGAAAAATTAAAGTTTAAATTGGGTATTGCCAAAGAAGAAAGCGATGAAACCGAAGATAATGTTTTTACGGAGAAAAGCAATATTGAAACGCCTGACGAAGATGCGCCGGAAGATGAAGCAAAAACATTAAAAGGCAGCCTCATAAAAATTCTGGCAGGCGGCATTATCGTGGTAGGCGTGGCTTCTGTTTTCAGTAACTTTATGACAACTCCTGCGGAAAAAAAGACTGAACAGGCTGATTTATCAACTATCAATACCCGCACCAACAATCCTGCGGCCGCATTGCCTGATAGCTATGCTGAAATAGCAAAATATGAACAGCAGAAGAAAGATTTGGAAAAAGTACCTAAGAAAAAATCAGAACAACCAAAGGTTGAACGTGAAAATGTTGCTCCGGCCCGCTATCAGCAGCCTGTAAATGTGCAGAGGCAGTATTCAGGTGGCAGACAAAACGATAGTGTTGCGGAAAGAGCAGCCAAAGAAGCGGCAGCTATTCTTGCAAGCCCTATTTTGTTTGATATAGGTCAGCAGAGCGCAAGTGCTGCCGAACAGAGTGCTTTCGGCAGTTCAGCGCCTGTTTTTACGCAGAATAACAGCAGGCAGACAGGCTATACATTAAGTGCCGGAACGGTTATACCTGCAACAATGCTTACCGGTATAACAAGCGATTCACCAGGCGGTGATGTTGTGGCACAGGTACGCCAGGATGTTTATGACAGCCTAACAGGCAAATATCTATTGATACCGCAGGGTACGCGCCTTATCGGCACATCGGGAACAGCCGGCAGCAGAGGTAATAAACGGCTCGGTGTTATTTTCAAACGCCTTATTTTCCCTAATGGTACATCCGTAAATTTACCTGACCAACAGGGTATAGATGGTGCCGGTTATCCTGGGTTACAAGATAAGTATGATGACCATAGCAGTACTCTTTACCGCAGCGCGTTTTTAGCTGCAATATTTGCGGCAGCGGCGCAGTCAGCAACGGGAGATTCCAACGGCTATGATAACCGAAGCCCCGGTGAAGAAGCCGTTGCAGGTTCGGTTGCTAGCATTCTTGATACAGCGCAGACGATTGTAGAGCGTGATGCCAATATAGCACCGACCATAACAATTTCGCCGGGCTATCAGTTCAGTGTATTTATTAACCAGGATTTTGCTCTCGGAGAGTATCTTTATGAATAAACTGTTTGCTGTTTTATTCGCGTTTTTCCCAACGATTTGGGGGTTAAGCGCGGCAACGCAAAAAGTTGCCCGGTCATGTAATTACGACCCGGTTTTGGGTACGCCGCTGTTTTCCGTTGCAAGCGGTCCGTTTTATTCCCCGCATAAGTATATCGTCTGGTATATAGAGTTAAAAAAATATATACCGCATATCATAAGCAGTGGCACGCCGTATGTATTCGGAGGCATTGTTGTTACTGCGTTGATACTTTATTTCCTGGCACCGAAAAAAAGACCTGACAGTCATGGCAGCGCACGCTGGGCAGAGTATAAAGACATACTGAAAATGGATTTAATCAGCGGCAGCGGTGTTGTTGTCGGATTATATGATTCAGGTATGAAAAAAGCTTTTACAAATATTTTACGCGGTTTGGAAAACATAAAAAAAGAAAAGTATGCCTATGCGGAAATGGATTTTGATGCAAAGCGCGGGAAAAAGCTGGATGCGTTGCGTGAAAAAATTCAAAAGATGCAATATAAGCTTGATAATACAAATCCCGGCAGTGAAGCTTTTGAAAATCTTTCCAAACAGCTTGCCAAAACCGTTAAAACGATTGAAAACATGCCAGGTTACAGCCCGACCGGCACGTTTAAAGATAAACTTACCGTTTACCCATGGGTAATGTTATATGACTTGTTTTTTAAATTTTATGTTACGCTTGGGCACTTTTATTTGCGAGATAACAGTAATAAGCATCTTGCCGTTATTGCACCAACACGAAGCGGCAAAGGCGTTGGCCTTATCGTGCCTACGCTTTTGGGCGGTTGGAAAGAAAGCGTTATTGTAAATGACATAAAATCGGAAAACTGGGGTATTACGGCAGGTTACCGTAAGACAAGAATGGGCCATACGGTTATTAAGTTTGAGCCTACAGCGACAGACGGCAGTACGGCTCGCTGGAACCCGCTGGATGAAATTCCCGTAGGCACGCCGGACGAAGTATCAGCCGCGCAAAACCTTGCTGCAATTATTGCGGATTATGAAGGCAAAGGTAAGCCTGACCACTGGACAGCCAATGCAGCCAACGTCATTATGGCAGTGCTGCTTCATTTAAAATACGCACATTACGCTGACCCTGTAAAATATCCGAATCCTCCTAATTTATATTCGGTAGCGGCTTTTATGAAAGCAAACACTGATATTCAAGATAATAAGGCGACAGCAAAAGGGTTTCTGGATACGCTTAAAGACCTGATTAATTTCCAGGAAGAAGATGTGAAGCGCAGTACCGAAATTTTTGAGCATGTGCCGGAAGGCGGCATAAAAATCCGTGAATGGAATGGTGCAAAGGGCTGTTACGAACAGCGGCTTTTTACGCCTGAAGATTTACGTCATACCTATCCTGATGCGCAAAGCCTGCGTGTTTTTCCAAATGTTCATCCTATTATTTACCAGGCATTTACGGAAATATGTTCCAAAGCGGAAAACGAAGGAGCAAGTATAATTTCAACGGCAAACACTGCGCTGAAAGAATATCTTGACCCTATTCTCGCACAGAATACCGCGGTAAGTGATTTTTGCGTGGATGATTTAATGAATTACAAAAAACCGGTATCACTGTATCTGGTAACGCCACCTTCTGATTTATTACGTCTTGCACCCATATTCAGATTGTTTTTTGAAATGATGGTGCGCCATCATGCAAAGTCTATCGGTACTTATATTAACGGCCAGGCTAAAACGTCATATAAACATAAATGCTTGTTTTTAATGGACGAGTTTTCGTCCCTGGGTAATCTGCAAAGTTTTGCGGCGACGCTTTCATATATTGCAGGTTACGGTATGAAAGTATTTCTGATTAACCAGGGGCTGCCGCAGATAAACGGAATTTACGGCAAAGATAACCAAATACTGATGAACTGCCATTTGCAAATATTTTACGCGCCAAATGATAACGATACGGCAAAATACGCAGAGCAGCTCATGGGTAATGAAACCATTATTACGGAAAGCACATCCGACAGTGGCGGCTTTATTCCGAAAAAAACATACAGCCATAGCGAGCAGGCCCGCGCGCTTATGAACAGTGATGAAATTAAGCGTCTTGGCGAAAGGGAGATTATTTCGGCATCCGGTTTTCCGCCGGTACTTTTGGATAAGGTTAAATATTACGAAAATGATTATTTCCGTAAACGTCTTATAGCTGCTCCGATTGCCAGTGACATAATACGTAATAATCCATACCCGCTACGGGATGAATTATTGCGTAAAAATGCCGAAACCGGTTATGCGGACAGTGAATTTGAATTTGTTTACAAAGAAAAGGAGTGAGAGTCTGAATGAGCAGGAGTACGGTTAGTACTTTGAAGCTGCGTCAGCTTACAAAACGCAGACAGAAACTTAAAGATGAATATGAAAACGCGCAGCGCAGGTTGCAGGAAGAAATAAGGCAGCTGGAACTGCAAAGTGAAGCTGAAGAACAGAAATTCTTTTACAAAGCCATTAAAAAAATAGGCTTTGCACCGGAGGACAGAGCAGTTTTAATCGGCGGCCTGATTGTTATTAAGGAAAAAGTTACAGAGGGTAACGCCGAAGCCATTAATGACTATATTTCAAAATATAACGATTTTATCTCGAATCCGAGAAATGGAATTAAAGACGAACTGCATGAAGATAATGCTGTAACAGACGGTATACCGGAGGCTGAAGATGGAGAACAGGAACCTTGATGTGCTTTTGGGGACAGAGGTGGTGGAACTTCTTCACAGGCCGGATATTACCGAGATATATGTAAATGATGATGGTTATATTTGGTACAACAGCCATGAAGAAGGTAAGGTGAAATCCGATATTATTCTGCCGCCCGAAAACGTGCAGGCGGTAATAGAACTTGCCGCAGGGCAGGACGGTAAAATCGTCAACGAGGATATTCCGTCTTTATCTACGGAAATTCGCGGATATGGCTGCCGTTTTCAGGGCGAGATACCGCCTATTGTTCGCAATCCGCAGTTTAATATCCGAAAAAAGGCAACCAGAATTTTCACACTTGATGATTATGTCAATAACGGTACTCTTTCGCCAAAGTATGCTGATTATCTGAAAAAAGCGATTGCCGACAGGAAAAACATTCTTGTTGTTGGTGGCACAGGTACAGGTAAAACCACGTTTTTGAATGCCGTTCTTGACAGCATAGCAAAAATTTCTCCTTATCACAGGATTATTTCACTGGAAGATTTGCCTGAACTGCAATGCCCGGCAGATGATTACAGTCCGATGTTCACAAAACAGGATACCGGTTCCGGCGGCATAAAGTACAATATGACGCGTCTGCTTGCAGACTGTATGCGGCGCAGCCCTGACAGGATTGTTGTTGGCGAAGTACGTGACGGCGCGGCATATACAATGCTGAAAGCCTGGAACACGGGCCATGAAGGCGGCGCCTGTACAGTACATGCCAACAGTGCTGAGCAGGGGCTGACACGTATCAAGTCGCTGGCTCAGGAAGACCCTGACGCCGCTGGCGACATAAAAGAACTTATCGGTGAAGCCATAGATATTGTTGTTTCCATTGTTCATGTTGATTTAGGCGGTGGGCGTAAAGGCCGCCGTATAAACGATGTTATTGAGGTCAACGGTTACGACGGTATTAAAGATAAATATATTATTAAACACATTTAATCTAAAACGGAGGTAATCAGAAATGTTTAAAATTCTTCAGGAGAAAAAGAAAAAAATTACTGCATTAGCCGGAATGTATATGCTGCAAAGCAGCGTCGCACTCGCAAGCAGTATTTCAGATGCCGGACTTGGCAGTGCAGCGGATGTAGATTGGCCGTGGACAAGTTTTTTCAATGCCCTGGCTGAAGAATTAACCGGCCCGCTACCAATGGCATTGGGTATTTGCGGAATCGCAGGCGCGGCTATTTCCATGTTCGCCGGCAATCACGGCGGCGGTACGCAGAAGTTTATCCTGCTTATCCTTGTTGTTTCAATCTGTCTTTTCGCTCCTAATTTCATGGCAATTATCCGCGACAGCGGCGCAGGCCTTACGATTTGAGGCGGAATTATGAACAATGAAGTACAAGGCTATGAAGTGCCGATACACAGGGCACTTACGCAGCCTATTTATTGGATGGGCGTGCCCCGTGGAGTACTGTTTCTTGAAGTTATAGGAGCGCTTCTGGGTGGTCTTATGTTTAAGACGTTTATGGTTGTGGTGATTGCTTTCTTTGCTCATATGATTTTCCGCTATCTCGGAACTCAGGACCCGGATTTTCTGGGGGTGTTTTTCAGGGCAAGCAAGCATAAGTTATATTATTACCGCTGACAGGAGCAGAGAGAATGTTTAATTTCTTTAAATCAACCAAAACAAAAGAAAAAAAGCCGCCGTTTTCACAGAGGGTTGGAGCTTTTGATGAAAAACCGCGCTTTGAATATTTGCTGCCATGGGCTTATGTAAGTGCTCAAACCGGGGTAGTGTACGGCAAAGATAACAGTTTGATGGCTGTATTTACATTTCGTGGCCCTGATATGGCGTCCAGTACGCCCGAAGAACTTGTGCAGTACAATGCAGCTTTAAATAATGTTTTTAAAGCGCTTCCGACAGGGTATGTACTCTATTTTGAAGCGCAGCGCCACTTTTCGGATGCTTATGAAGCATCCGAAATAGATGTGCCGCTTGTCCAGGTAATGGAAAATGAGCGCAGAGATTATTACAAAAGCCAGCAGCATTTTGAAAGCACATATTATTTTATTGTCTATTATGAACCTCCGCAGCTTTTGAAAAGAAAGCTCACGGATGCGTTTATCAAAGATGCGAAAAATAAGGGAGAAAATTCCGAACAGGATTTGCGTTTGGTAGAAGAAACAACTGAAAAATTCATTAATAACGTAAATTTGATTGGTTCTATGTTAAGCCATTTGTTCCCGGATATTAAAGCGCTTGACGCTGATGAAACGCTTACTTATCTGCACAGTACCGTTTCCAACAGGCGCGTGGAAGTAAAAAACAATCCATTGCGTTATATTTGCGATTATATTTTTGATGAAAGCGGCTTTACGGCAGGCAGAGAACCCAAACTTGGTGACAAGCATATGCGTGTCGTTACGATTTTGAATTTTCCGCCAATGTCCAGCCCCGGAGTTTTTGATGCGCTTAATAATCTGAATATGGAATACCGCTGGGTATCACGATTTATCTGTATGTCGCAGCAAGATGCAAAAAAAGAGCTTAAAAATTATAAAACGTTATGGTCACAACAGGTATTAAACCCACTGGCCATCGCACGTAAAGCTGTTACGAAGGAAGCTCCTACGGAAAATGACAGTGACGAAGCGGCAATCATCAATAAAGATGATTTGACGGTGGCACTGGCGGAGTTAAGTGAAGATTTGGTTGCCTACGGATATTATACAATGACTGTTATTGTTAAAGATGATGACGCCAAAAAGTGTAATGAAAAAGCCAATCAGATACTTGATGTTATTAATTCCATGGGATACACGGGTTATATCGAAAAGGATAACAGTACAGAAGCCTGGTGGGGGTCACTGCCCGGTTGTTATCGCGCGAATATTCGAAGGCCGATTATAAACAGCTTAAATTTTTGTCACCTTGCCCCGATTACGGCAACGTGGTCCGGAGACAAAAGGAATGAATATTTAAAGGGGCCTGTGCTGCTCTATACCGATACTGACGGCAATTCTGCTTTCAGGCTGAGCTTGCATGTAGGAGATGTAGGGCACACGATGATTTGCGGACCGAGCGGCAGCGGTAAGTCCGTATTACTTAACACCATAGAAGCGCATTTCTTAAAATATCCGGGCAGCAGGGTATTTATCTTTGATAAAGCGGCATCAAGCCGCGCCCTGACACTTGGCGTAGGCGGCAATTTTTACAATCTTGCTGCCGAAAGCAGCGAACTTTCATTTCAACCGCTTGCGGCAATAAATGATGATAATGAAATACGCTGGGCAAGGGAATGGATTTTATCTTACCTTGCACAACGCAATATAACGGTAACTCCGGCTTATGACAATTTTGTTTGGAAAGCGCTCAACTCACTTAAGACCATGCCGGAAAGGCAACGCACCATTTCAACTTTCTGCGAACTTGTCCAAAGCAGGGAAATAAGGGTTGCGCTTCAACCACTAACAGTTAAAGGCAGTTACGGCAAACTGTTTGATAACTCAAATGATGTGTACGGAAGCGGCCGCTGGCAGGTTTTTGAAATGGAAACATTAATGGCGACACCCGCAATTGTTCCGCCGACACTTGATTATTTGTTCCATCGCATCGAAGGTAGCCTAAAAGAAGCATCAGGGCCAGCCATTATAGTACTTGATGAATGCTGGTTATTTTTCGATAATCCTGTTTTTAAGGATAAATTACGTGAGTATTTCAAGGATATGCGCAAGAAAAATACCAGTATAATCTTTGCAACGCAGAACCTTGTTGATGTGGCCAATAAACCTGAACTTTTAACAACGGTTATGGAAAACTGCCCGAACAGGATATTTCTGCCTAACGTAAACGCTGCTAATAAACAAAACAGCGAACTGTACAGGCTGTTCGGCTGTAACGATACACAAATACGAATTATTGCTGATATGATGCCTAAAAATGATTATTATTACAGCAGCCAGAAAGGAAACAGGGTTTTTCGATTGGCGCTGCGTCCGGCGGAGCTACCGTTTGTAACGGCAACAAGTAAATCTGACCAGTTAGCCATGGACAAGCTGCTTGCAGAATATTCCCAAGAAAATTTTGTGGAACAATGGTTAAAGCATAAGGGCTACGGGAAAGAATGGGACGAAATTAGATGGCTTTGGTTTAGAGAAGTTCTTAGTTTAAAAGATTGTGGAAAGGAAATAAAACAATGAGTTTATTAAAAAAATTAAGAAATAAAAAACTTCAAAAAGCAGTTTTGGCAAGTGTCATGGTTTTATCATTGGGTTTTTGGGGGAATGGTAAAGTTTTTGCTTATCAGGCTGGCACAGGAGCACAAGCATTGAACGGGAGTACTGCCGTAGGTGATAATGCAAAATCTTATATGGAGGGTGTTGCAGTAGGTACTGATTCAGAGGCAGGTCTTCATGGTGTTGCAATTGGAGATAGTTCTTTGGCTGATTTTAATGCAGTTTCTAATGATACGAAAAAGCTCACGCTATCTTCCAACAGCGGCAATGATGTAATTGTTGATTTATCTGCTTTATCCGGTGATAATCCTGATGTCGATGAGCCTGATGAGCCTGTTGTTGATTTATCTAAAAATGATAAAACAGCAAGGGTAGTTGATGGATTGAACACTAAAGTAGTTGCTAATAAAATAACTGAAGATAAGAATAATTTGGAAATAACAGAGTATCAAGTAAATGTAGAAGGTAATGGTGCTGCTGAAGAAGGCAATACTGGATTAATTAGTGGTGATACTTTATATAACGAACTTAAAGATAAAGCTGACATTACTTATATTGACGCTGAACTTGCCAATAAAGCAGATACTGACCTTGGCAATATAACGGATGACGGCAAAGGCGTTATAGGAAATATCGCAGAAGAAGCTTTAGCAGATGACCTTAATGCCAAAGCCAACGCCGACGCATCCAATGTAGCAGACCATACGGCAGAATGGGGCGCAGCAATCGGTACCGGTGTTGTAGAAGAAGGCAACGGTGAACTGGTAACAGGCGGCACTGTATATAACGCCGTTAAGGGTAAAGCAGATATTACCTATGTTGACAATGAACTTTTAACGAAAGCCGATGTGGACCTCAGCAATATCACAGAAGGTGGGCAGACTGTAATCCAAAACATTGCCAAAGGCAGCGTAAAACTTGAAAACGGCACCAATACTACGGTTAGCAGCACGGATAATGCCGACGGTTCTTTAACCTATAAAGTAAATGTCGAAGGTAACGGTGTTGCCGAAGAAGGCAATACAGGCCTTGTAAGCGGTGATACCCTTTATAATACCGTAAACGATATTACCAATAATTTTACGTAAATTACCGATGGCATTAATACGGAACTCAACGGTAAAGCTAACGTGGACGCCTCTAATGTAGCAAACCATACGGCAGAATGGGGCGCAGCAATCGGCACCGGCGCAGTTGAGAACGGCAACGGCGAGCTTGTAACAGGCGGTACGGTTTATAACGCAGTTAAAGGTAAAGCTGATATTACCTACGTTGATAATGAGCTTTTAACAAAAGCTGATGTTGACCTCGGTAACATTACCGGCGAAGGTGAAACTGTAATTCAAAGCATTGCCAAAGGCAGCGTAAAACTTGAAAACGGCACTAATACCACGGTCAGCAGCACTGAAAATGAGGACGGTTCCTTAACATATAAAGTCAATGCCGAAGGTAACGGCGTTGCCGAAGAAGGCAATACCGGGCTTATCAGTGGCGATACCCTGTATAATACTGTAAATGAAATTAACAACAATTTAACTGACGTAAGTGATGAAATTAATCTGGAGTTGCAGAAAAAAGCCAATGCCGATGCCTCCAATGTTGCAGACCATACGGCAGAATGGGGCGCAGCAATCGGCACCGGCGCAGTTGAGAACGGCAACGGTGAACTCGTAACAGGCGGTACGGTATTTAACGCAGTTAAAGGTAAAGCTGATATTACCTACGTTGACAATGAACTTTTAACGAAAGCCGATGTGGACCTCAGCAATATCACAGAAGGTGGGCAGACTGTAATCCAAAACATTGCCAAAGGCAGCGTAAAACTTGAAAACGGCACCAATACTACGGTTAGCAGCACGGATAATGCCGACGGTTCTTTAACCTATAAAGTAAATGTCGAAGGTAACGGTGTTGCCGAAGAAGGCAACACCGGGCTTATCAGTGGCGATACCCTTTATAACACGGTAAATGAAATTACAACCAATATCGACGCCGATTTGGAAGGCAAAGCCAATGCCGACGCTTCCAATGTAGCCGACCATACGGCAGAATGGGGCGCAGCTATTGGTACCGGTGTTGTAGAAGAAGGCAACGGTGAACTGGTAACAGGCGGTACGGTGTATGATGCTGTAAAAGATAAAGCAGATAAAAATTATGTTGATGAACAGCTTTCCGGCAAAGTAGACGCTGACCTCGGCAACCTTACCGATGAAGGCAAAGACGTTATTAAAGATATAGCCAAAGATACCGTCAAGGTTGAGGACGGTTTAAATACTACCGTTTCTTCCACTGAAAATGCCGATGGTTCTATCAGTTATCAGGTAAATGTTGAAGGTAACGGTAAAGCTGAAGCCGGTAATACTGGATTAATTAATGGCGACACGCTTTATAACACGGTTAATAACATTACCAATAATTTTAATACCGAACTGGAAGGCAAAGCCAACGCAGACGCATCCAATGTAGCAGACCATACGGCAGAATGGGGCGCAGCAATCGGTACCGGTGTTGTAGAAGAAGGTAACGGTGAACTGGTAACAGGTGGTACGGTGTATGATGCTGTAAAAGATAAGGTTGATTCGGATTTGGGTAATCTTACAGATGACGGAAAAAATGTAATCGGTGATATTGCAAAAGATGCTTTACAGGACGATTTGGACGGTAAAGCAAACATTGACGCATCTAATATAGAAACAGATAAATGGGCTGACAAGCTCGGTACCGGTACTATTTCTGCTGGTGACAATAATCTTGTAACAGGTAATACAGTTTATGATGCTATTAAGGACTTGGGTTCTAACAGCCTTGTTACATCGGATGGCAATACTATTTCCGTTGGTAAAAATGATTCTGCAACCGTTATTGATGTTTCAAAACATAACTCTGACGGCAGTACGGAAAACCGTGTAATTACCGGGATTGAAACAGATGCGAGTGATATGTCCTCTGCGGCTAATGTTGGTTATGTAAATAACAGCGTGAGCCAAATGGCAAATGAATTTAATCGCGGTTTATCCGACCTTGACAACCGCATGAGAAAAGGCGTAGCCGGTGCAGCAGCTCTGGCCGCACTTAATCCTCTTGACTATGACCCGGAAAACAAACTTAATTTTGCCGCTGGTGTAGGTTCTTATAAAGGTGAAAGTGCAACAGCTCTTGGAATGTTCTACCGTCCGAATGAGAATATTATGTTTTCGCTTGGCGGAGCATTTGGTAACGGTGAAAATATGTGGAATGCCGGTATTACTTTTAACCTGGACAAACCCAACGCATCTACTTCCAAAGTGGCAATGGCACGCGCTATTAAGACTATGGCAGCTGACAATGAGGCTCTTGAAGCCAAAGCCGCTGAGCAGGATGAAAAAATTGCACTCCTGACTGCGCAAGTTGAAGCATTGATGGCAGCACAGAAGAAATAACTAAATTTAATATAAGCAGCCGGTTCTCCGGCTGCTTATATTAAATCAAAAAATCCGATATTTTCCATATACTTATATGTAATGTATGTTTTCATAGTCTACATATATTACATATAAATATATGAAATGTATGTAATGTATGCTTACATAATTCTCGTATTAATATTATGAAGCCGAAAAGGAGTTGGTCGCATGAATGCTAAAAAATTTATGGTTACTGCTGCTGTAGCAGGATTGGTCTTTGGCGCAGGCTATGCAACAACACGGGCAGCAATACCGGTTATAGATAGCCAGAACATTGCTCAACAATTAAAAACGTATACCGAAACAGCAAAGCTTGTATCACAGACGGCGGAGCAGATAACGCTACAGGCGAAAGAACTGGCGTCCTTGCCAACATCGACATTGCGGCAATATACCAATAGTATAAATAACAGTATCAGAAGCATAAATAATACATTAAACAGCACAATTGTGTTTTCCGAAAATGCTACCGAAAATACTATAAGGCAGTATTGGGAAAATAAATTTCCGGTACTTAATAACAGTGATGATTGGGTAATAAGTGAGCGTAATCATTTATCAATAATTACAAATTTACAGGAAACACAATCAGAGGATAACAAACAGTCACTTGTCGCTTATCAGGAACTGATGCGTGAACTGGATGATAATCAGGCAATTCTCGATGACTTATTGGAACAAAATCAAAATATTGAAGGTAATAAACAGGGGCAGCAGTTGAGCAACCAGATTGCCGGAGTAACAGCAAATATAAAAAGAATTGAGCTTGCGCTTCGGGCTCTTGACCATAAACAAAAAATAGAAGCTGACCAGGCTGAACTTACGGTACGCAAAAATGATTTGATACTTGCGCAACAGCGTGCTGATGCGGAAGCCGCAGCTATAGACGCGCTTGATACAACCACTAAAACGGCGGCAATGGATGACCCATGGAGTCGTTACGGTGCTACGTCAATAAACTGGTGAGGTAAATGATATGGGCATAGATTTTGCGGATGGTAATTTTTTAAACGCTCTTTTGGAGTTTTTTGAACGTAACAGCATAATGGGGTTTCTGGCACTTGTTCCACATGCAAGAGAACTTCTTACTGTGCTTGGCATTATAGATATTTGCGTAACCTGGACACTTTATGACGGTTATTTCCGAATGTCCGAGATGATAAGTAAGGTAATTAAAATAGGCTTTTTTGTATTTCTCCTTGCTTATTTTCCTGATATTAACTCTGCGCTTTTACGCTCGTTCCAAATTGCAGGTCTCACAGCGGCCGGGATGCCAATTAGTGCGGATATGCTCGGACCGAGTAATGTTTTAGATATGGGCTTTGAAGCATGTAAAGAGCTGTTTAAAGCATTTCATGAAATAAGTATTATGTCAAATGGTGGGTTAGGTAAACTCTTTATGTACCTTATTGCCATGTTTTTCACTATTGCGGCGTTCTTTTTTATGGCTTTCCAGATTTTACTTACTAAAATCGAATTTAATATTTTTGCCAGCCTTGGTGTTATTCTTTTGCCGTTTGGTGTACTACGCCATACTTCGTTTTTATTTCAGCGTACAGTTTCGGCAGTGTTCAGCTTTGGCGTAAAGCTAATGGTGATGTATTTCATGGTTGGATTGACTTTAAGTTATATGGGAACACTTTCGTTATCATCTGAAGCGGAATTTTCTGAATTATTGAAGCAGTCCCTGGCAATGTTTACGCTCGGCCTTCTTGTATGGAAAATACCTGCACTTGCTGCCAATATTATGAGTGGTACGCCTACGCTGGAAGCCGGAAATGTATTAAGTTCAGCAGCAGGTGGTTTCAGCGGTGCTCTTGCAGGTACTATAGCAGGTACGGCCGCAGCAAGCTCAATGGCCGGTACCGCAAGCGGTTTATCCAAAACATATGCTGCATCTCGTGCGGGTGGCGCAAGTGTGGGGGGAGCACTTGGAAGTACGGCAGCTTACGCAGCCGGTCAATATTTTGCCAATCGTACTCGCGTTGGACGTAATTTTGCAACCAACCGTGATTTTTACAATTCAGGGACAGGCGGTGCTGATGCGCCACGTTGGTTCAGAAATTTTGAAACAAAGAATTTTTCAGATAAATAGCCATGGTTAAACAATTTATCATCTTAATTTTTTTAATATTTATACCGGTAAGTGCTGTTGCAGCGCCGCTGATACCGGGCGGTATTGTTACAAGCCCGTTTGCGGAAGGCAATCATTTTGGGCATACACATGCAGGCGTTGATGTTGCGCTTGGCAGCGGGACACCAATTCTTGCTCCTTCCGGTGGATATGTTACGCATGGTAGCGGAAATGGCTATATTTATTGGGTACAGATTGATACAGCAGAAGGTATTACGTATTTTGTAGGTGATTGCCGCGAAGATACTCTTGATTGTCCAACCGGCTATGTGCCGGAGGGAACCGTTATAGGCATCTCCGGAGGTGATGCCTATAACGGACCACTGGGTTTTTCAACGGGTCCTCATGCACATATAGAGGTTTTTGACGGTACGGGTTATGCGACCGGTGCTCAACTTGACCCGGTACCTTATCTTTCCGCTATTGGTGTTGATTTATCCGGCAACCTCTTTCCGACAGGTGATGGTAATACCGGCATTGGTGGTTCAGCAATGGGTAGCGATAATGTATCTTTGCCATGGGGTGTCGAGTCTATGTATGAAATAGGCAGTAATGTAAATAAAGATATTGAATATTACAGTGAAGCAGCAAGTAAAGCATTCGGTTATTTACATCCGATAATGATAGGATTACTTACAGTATTAGCCATTATTGATTTGACACTGCCGCTTATTATTTCCGGATTTGCTTTTTCGCAAGCGGTTCTTATGCGTAAGGTATTGAAATACGGTTTTATATTTTTCATATTTTTTAACTGGCAGGTAATAATAAACGATATTTTTCTTGGAATGGTAAGTTCCGTTTCCGGAACATATACCGGTGATTTAGCTACAATAGAGCAAAATATATCACAGCCACAGCTTCTAATACAAAAATGCGTTTTTATGCTTACGCCGGCTTTAAATAAAATTGCAAGTTATAAATCTTTGGATTTTGTAATGAATTTGCAGTATATTTTACCGATTTTTATTTTATCCTGGGTTACAATAGTAATTTACATTTTGCTGGCCTTGCGCATTGCACTTATTTATGTTGATTTTTACGTTACTGCGGCATTAAATGTTGTTACTTTACCGTTTGCGCAACAAGCATTTTTTAAATTCATGCCTGAAGGAACGATAGGGCATTTGTTTGCTGTTACCATAGAGTTACTTGTCACGTCGATTATGGTATGGATGGCTGTAATGGTAGTACAGGATGCTGCTCCCGGTAATTTGTTCGCATTGACGGATGCGGCAGGTCATGTCAAATATCTTGACGGTGAAATTGTTACCAAATTTATGCATCTTTGCATTGCGCTTTTAAGCCTGGCCTTTTTGACAGGCACTGTACCTGCAAAAATCGCCGCTTTGCTTGGCGGTAAATTTGAAATCGGATGAAGGGGCGAAGCAGATGAAAATAAGAAGGAAAACAACAATATTGATTATTGCATGTCTGTTTTTAAGCCTGCCGGCTGCATCTGCCAAATGGCGTCCTATTAAGCCGGGTGACCATGTTTTTGATGCCAAACGTTTTGCGGACAGTGTGCGTGAAACAGCGGAAATGATTGAAAATGTTAAAAACAGTCTGGAAAAACTTAAAAATCAGGGTATTTTCAATACAGGCACAAATTTAAGCCGTGTTATGGACCAATATAATGAAGCGGCTGACAGTGCAAACGATTTGATTAATGGAGTGTCTATTATAAATATCAGTAAAAATTATGACGATTATGAAACGTATAAATCACAAAATATTACGGAAGCAATGGAAGACTACGGCGAATACGAAATTGAAATTTTAAATGAAGCGCGGCAGCGTAAGCAGGAGCTGATGTTTACGGAAGCAGAACTCGCAGGAAATAGCGTTAAAAGAAACGAGGCAGTTCAGGATATGATAGCTGAATCTAATGAAGGTAATTTGACTGAACGGCAAAAAAACAACGCGGCAGCAATTTTGAAGACTGCAAATGATATTGATATGGTACGTGCACAAGCCACTGAAGTAGCAGATAACCTGCAAAGTATGGAAGAAGCGTATGCGCTTAATCGTATGGAACAGGAAAAAGCCAAAGCAGGAGCTTTTTACAGTTATGACCCATATAATCCCACTGAGTTTGACGAAGTCGTTCATCCGTCTACATCTGAAAACTTTGGCTTTAAAAAGTTTTGAAAATAAAAAGGCCCGGTATTTATCTAAATACCGGGTTAATAAAGTATTTATTATTTTTTGTCTGCCGGTGCATCAGCAAAGCCGAAGCTGTTGAAACTTTCTTTGTGATAAAATCCCATGTCATCGGCATCATAAAGCGCTTGCAATCGTTTTTGTTCTTCTTCTTTAAACTTCTGCATATCACCGTCTTTTTCTTTGGTGTAAACTTCTTTGCCTATTAACAGCGTACCGTCTTTTTCAACATAGGTAACAGTCATCTTACCAAACATGCTGTCAATTGCCAAACGGTTATCACCATCAGCTTTTGCGGAAATTTGTGCAGGTTTTTTGCTTTCCCAGACAAACGTAGCATCAAAAATAGGAAGAAAACCTTTATTGCCGATTTTCTTTTCTTTTAAATTATATGAACTTCTAACTTCTGTTAATAAGTAAGAATCGCCGTTTTTTTCAATAGTTAATTGTTTATAGTCTGAACCGTCAAATTTAGAAAAAGAACTGTTCTTAGTTGTTACCCATTTGCCTTCAAAATTATCACCACCACCGCAGCCTGAGATAACCAGCATTGCGATAAGCATTATGGAAGCAGTTAAGATTTTAAATAATTTATTCATTATTGGTTCCTCCTTCTAAACTGTTGATGTACATATCAACAAAATTACTTATGAATTTAATTTGTTTACTGTTTAGGCTTTCAAGTGAAGCAACTATTTTCATAATTTCGATATTGTTGCTTACATAATCAGCAATATTTTCTTGTTGGACGCCGTTTAAAAACCAGTTCATATCATATCCCATTGAGGATATTTTTTGAATTATGGCCAATGTTGGTGCTGTTAAATTTCTTTCAATGCTGCTGATTTTTTCTTGATGCGTGTTAAAAAGTTTGGCAAATTCTTTCTGGTTTAAACCAAGAGAAGTGCGTATTACTTTTAAACGATAGCCCATAGTTTCATTATTATTTACAGGTACTATTTTCTTTGTCATTATCATCACCTTACAAAATATTATAAATTTTGCGTAAATATATTGAATTTAAAATAATTATACCATAATAACTTAGAAAAAGATATAAAAACAGTATAAATATTAAAAAATTATATAGTTTTTTGAAAAGGAGAGATAAAAATGCAATTATATATAGCTGAAAAGCCTGATATGGCCAAAGCTATAGCCAGTTATTTATGGCCGGACGGAAACTATAACAAAAATAAAGGTTACTATGAGAAAAATGGGGTGGAAGTAACATGGGCTTTCGGTCATATTTTATCGCCGGCAAATCCTGAAGCTTATGATGACAAATATAAACATTGGCAAAGTTATCCCGTTTTTCCGGAGCGCTGGAAATATACTGTACCATTATCCAAAAAAGAGCAGCTGGATATTATCCGCAGCCGTTTAAAAGTTGCCGACGAGGTTATTCATGCCGGTGACCCTGATAGAGAAGGTCAATTATTAATTGATGAAATTTTGTACTTTGCCGGGTTTAAAGGCAAGGTAAAACGTTTGCTTTTAAATGCAAAAGATGATACAAGTCTAAAACGAGCTTTTGAAAATATTCAGGAAAACCAAAAATTTAAAACGCTTTATGAGGCAGGACTTGCCAGGCAAAAAGCTGACTGGCTTGTGGGGATGAATCTGACCCGGTGTTATACGGTGCAGCTGGCAAAATTCAAATATAATACTACCTTGCGTATCGGCAGAGTTAAAACTCCTACACTTGCGTTAGTTGTAAACCGCGAATTGGAGATTAAGAATTTTGTCAAACACAGCTATTATGATTTAAAGGCTTTTTGGACCAAAGACGGTGTAACATTTGGGGCAAAGCTTGTTACACCTGAACGTATAAAGCAAGATGAAAATGGGCATGCTCTTGATAAAGCAGTTGTGTATGCAATAGCTGCCAAAATAAAGCCTGCATCTTGCCTGGTGACTATGGTTAAGCGGGAAAAAGGGCATGAAAATCCACCTTTGCCTTATTCTCTTGATACTTTACAGGTTGAGGCGAATAAGGCATATAAAATGAGTCCCAAAAAGGTACTTGAAACAGTACAGGAGCTTTACGAAGCAAAATATGTAAGCTATCCACGCAGTGATTGTAATTATATACCGGAAGCACAAAAATGTGATGCAGAAAAAATCATTTCGATGCTTAAACAGTACGGTATTAAGGATGCAGCAAAAGCGGATATAACAGTAAAAGGTTTGTGTTGGAATGATAAAAAGATAACGGCGCATCATGCTATTATACCTACCGGAGTAATGCCTGAGAATTTAACAGATAACGCTGAAAAAATTTATAAGCTGATAGCCGAGCGTTATATAATGCAGTTTTTTGAACCTTGTGATTTTGAATTATTGAGTTATGAAATTAAGGCTGCTGATGAAGTGTTTAAAGGGAGCGGCCGATTAATAACAAAATACGGATTCAGAGGAATTACCGGTTTTACTAAGGAAGAAAAGCTTGATGATGCGGTGTCCTCGCTGCCTGAACTCAGGGAAGGTGAAATAATCGGTAAACCTAATGAAGTCGAAGTAAAAGAAGGAGAAACCAAACCTCCGAAACGTTTTACCGAAGGTACGCTTGTAAAGGCAATGACAAATATTTATAAATTTATGGAACCGGGTAATTTGCGTGAAAAGCTGAAGGCGACTAAAGGGATAGGAACACCTGCAACACGAGATACGATAATTGATGACCTTTTGGCGACAGAATTAAAAGGACACAGGGTGGAGCCTTTTTTAAAAAAAGTAAAAAATGAACTTGTACCGACTGAATTTGGCATGATGGTAATTGCAAATATCGATAAAACACTGACTAAGCCTGATTTTACTGCCGCATTGGAATATAAATTATCTGATATACAAAACGGTAACTATAAAATGTGCGATTTTATGAGCGATACGCGAAAAATGATTTTAGAGAACATTCAATATGCAAAAAATCATAAATTCCCGTTGGGCGTGCATGAAACGTTTATGTGTCCTGTATGTGAAAAGGGTGAATTGCTTCGAAGATATTCACCAAAGTCGAAAAAGGGATTTTTTATTTGCAGCAATGAGAATTGCATCAATGAGTTTACCGGTAAAAAATTTTTCTTTGAAGAAGAAAATGGGAAGCCGGTAATAAAAAAATGTCCGGAAGATGGCACTGTATTAAGGAAAATTCTTGGTAAGAATGGAGCATTTTGGATTTGCGATAAATGTAAAAAGACGTATAACGATAAAAATTAAGGAGTTGGTAAATGATGCCGGAAGAAAATCAATATTTTGGTGAACTTGTTGAAGCTACTCAAGAAATTTTGCCTACAAAAATCGCTTCTGAGAGCGTAAATAACGAGGACGCAATAGTTGATGTGGAAGATAAAGAAGAAACGTTTACAGAGGATGTATGTGCGTTAGAAGCCGAAACGTCAGAAAAAAACGAAATTTTACCTGACGAAAAGCAAAATGAGGTTATTTTGACGGTTTTAAAGGAATTAAAAGAAGAAAATAAAGAGTTATTGGCAGCTATAAAGGAAATTCAAAATGAAAAAATTGTATATGAAAATTATCAGCAAAATTTGAATGATTTTCATGATACTTTTGAGATGGTCAAGGAGCAGGCACCACAGTTAATTACACAGCTACGGTCAGAGTTAAAAGAAGGACCTGGCACAGATTATAGAAAAATAATTGAAGAAGCAGCTGCCAATTACAAAAATTTAAAAAAAGCTATTGCAAATGATATGAATAAAGCTATTGAAACCTGGAATAAAGTAAGGGGTGGTGAAAAAGAATATCAGAAATTAAAGCAACTTCTGATTATAATTGTTGTGTTGCAAATAGCAATTACAACAAGCCTGTTATGTAATTATTTCGTGGGAGCGTGAGTTTATGAATGTATTAAAACTTTTGGTAACTACTTTATTTTCGCTAATGATAAGTAGCCAGGCTTTGGTATATGCCGCTGATAAAACTGTTTCGGTGGATAGTACAGATAATTTAAACTTCAATTATACGGTGCAAACAGAAAAAAGCAAATATTCGCCGCAGCATATTTTTGATGACGGGAATAAAACTTATGTCTTGTTGTCGGAAAAAGCTGAAGGCAAATATATTCGCATTTTTGCTAAGCGTAATGACGGTAATTATGATTTAATCAGGCCTGAACAGGATGATAAATTTTTGATTTTACCGGGTATTTATACAAATTTGCAATTACGTATTGATGAAGTGCTTGTAACTGTTTCGAGGAATTAGGCGTAGGTTAAAATGAATAAAATACTTTTTGAACAAAATTTAAGAGACAAACATTCGCGTAATATTGCCGAGTTGTTTAATACATTTGATATACAGGCTATTCCCGAAGATTTTATTAAGATTCTTGATGCTGGAAAAATTGAGTTTCTTTGTATTTCACAAAAGAGTAATACTATTGGTAAAGTAGCTGAAATATGTGTTGTTTTTCCAAAGTCTGAGGTTTACCGTAAAATTTATGTTCTTTATGATTATGGCTATTGCTTGAAATATAAGGAAATACCTATTAATGAATTTAAAACATGGTAAGAAAGAAATACCGAAATTAAAAGGCTTTATAAAGAAGCCGGTTTAACGCAGTTATTCATTGGTCGTTTTTTTAAATTAAGTCAACCAGCTATATCAATAATTGTTAGGAAGGAGAGGATTTGAAATGAATAGTGTAATTTTATTGGGACGCTTAACAAAAGAGGCAGAGTTGCATTATACGCCTAATGGTAAGGCTGTTAGTCAGTTTACCATGGCCGTCCAACGTAATTATAAAAATAAAGAGGGAAATTACGATGCCGATTTTATTAATGTTGTTATGTGGGGTAAAAACGGGGAACTATTAAGTTCAACCGTTATGAAAGGGCAGAGAGTTTTAATACACGGTCAAATACAGGTGCGTAGCTATACTAATAAAGAGGGGAATAAACGTTGGATAACAGAAGTTATTGCAAACAAGTTTGATTATATTGAGAACAAACAGAAAGAAGAAGGTGATTTTGAAAAAGCGTTCGGGGAAAATAAAACTGTACCGATAAATTATGATGAGGAAATACCTTTTTAGAAGCCATTAGCTGATAAAAAATTGAAAAATAAAGAAAACAATCAAGGCGTGCCAAAAGGTACGCCTTGATTGTTTTCTTGGTATTGCGCAGGCCAACGTAAATAAAGTTTTTATAACATAGCGTACTGATTCAGTTGCTTACTATTAAAGCAGAACTAAACTGCCGGCAGGGATAAAGTTTCCACAAGACCAGTAAAAGTAAGACATACGCAAACGTTAATGGCAACGGTAATGGTGAGGGCGTAGACAAACCGGGCAATGATTTTGTTGAAAATGAACTCGTTGGCGAACGTGATACTGCTGTAAACTGGATTATAACAGGTGCTAAAGAACTTGGTACGGGCGGTTCACAAGTCAGCGATACAGGCAAAACTATCATTAATATGAGCAAGGTTAATTACAACAATGCCATTTATATGGATAGATTAAACAAACGCCTTGGCGAAGCGCGCTATATTAACCCGGAAGAAGAACAGGGCATGTGGGTGCGTATCCGCCATGACAGAATAGGCAAAAAAGATGCCTTCCGCAGTCAGAATACCATGTACGAAATGGGTTACGATGTTAAGCAGGACTGTGATAACGGCGAGCGCCGTGTAGGCTTTGCCATTGATTACATGGACGGCAAGGCAGAATACACCGGCATAGCAGGTGACGGCGATGTAAAACGTTACGGCTTGTGGCTGTATGATACATGGCTTGGCGATAAAGGGCATTATGCCGATTACGTTGCCAAATGGGGACACCTTGAAAATGATTTTGACATTATGGCACGCAGCACCGGTGAAAAAATTAACGGTGATTACAGCAACAACGTATTCAGCGTAAGCGCGGAATATGGACGCAAAAAGGATATCGGCAATGACTGGTACTTTGAGCCGCAGGCACAACTGCAATTAGCGCGTGTAACCGGTGCAGATTATACAACAAGTCAAGGGACAAGGGTAAGCCTTGACGGCATTAATAGCTTGATTGGGCGTGCAGGTTTCCGCCTTGGGCGTGACGTTGACGAGCGCAGTACTGTTTACATTAAAGCAGACCTGCTGCATGAATTTTTAGGTGAGCAGGACATGCACGTTGTTGATAACACGTTTAACGGCAGCCAGAACTTTGAAAACAAAGGCACATGGTACGACGTAGGCTTCGGCTTTGCAACGGCATTGGGCAAAGACAGTTATGCCTTTATGGATTTTGAAAAATCCTTCGGCAATGATAATGATGAAACTTATCAAATTAATGCCGGTGTACAATGGACATTTTAAATAATATAAAGGGGAGCATTTAGCTTCCCTTTATAAAAATGGCAGCAATAATATTAATTTATAAACAGACCGGAAGTGATGTAGATGGAAACAAAACCTTTTAATGAAGCAAGGTTTAAAGCTATTGCCGGTAATGCGGAGGCAGAATATTGCAATTATATGCCGCGCAGCAATATGTGCATGCGCAAGTGGGAGATTAAAGCGCGTTATGCAGATGGAAGCTGCAAAGTAGTTGTAATGCGTGACAGTGGGCTTAGCATAACAGGTGAGATTATTGCAGTGAACGATTATAAAACCCGCAAAGAGCGCAACAGGGAAATTTACCACCTGTACCATGAAGAAGGGTTGAGCCAGGTGTTTTTAGGAAATTTGTTTAATATCAGCCAGCCTTCGGTATCTTTAATTGTAAACGGCAAGAGTTTAAAGGAAAATAATAAATAAAATCTGTATGTTTAGAAAAAATGGTAGCATATGCTACCATTTTTTCATTTATAAAATACCCTTAAAAAAAGTATACTTTTTTAGAATGCATTGGTAAGCGACAAAAAACATTCCATAAAAGTCGTTTGTTGATTTTTAAATATATACAGAAAGTGTGTATACTTTTATAGAGGCTTTTGGTATAATATAAGCATCTTAAATGCAGATGGTGATATTTTGGAATTTACAAATACAAAAACTTTCGGTTATATCCGCGTCAGCAGCAAAGACCAAAATCTTGCAAGACAAATTGACAGTCTGAAGCAGTATGTTCCGGATGAACGTGATATATACGCCGATAAAATTTCAGGTAAAGACTTCAACCGGCCTGCCTTTCAAACTCTGAAAAATATGGTGCGACCCGGTGACACGATATACATACATGAAATGGAAAGGTTGGGGCGCAACAAAGCAGAGATATTAGAAAATCTGCAATATTTTAAAAAGCATAATGTAATTATTAAAATTTTAAACATTCCAACAACACTGATAGATTTTGGAGAGTATGACAGCAAGCTTCAGCGTATGCTTATGGAAATGATAAATAATATCCTCATTGAAGTATTTGCTACTCTTGCCGAAAAAGAACGTGATGACATCCGCAAACGTCAGCGTGAAGGCATAGATGCTGCCAACAGGCGAGGCGTCAAATTTGGGCGTCCACGCAAAGATTTACCGGCAAGTTGGGCTGATGACTATACTGCCTGGAAAGCAGGCGAAGTAACAGCGGTATCGTTATATAAAAAGTACGGCATGAGTTGCGCGGCATTTTATAATAAGGTTAAAGAATGGGAGCGGGAACATAATATTGAACACAAGTAAGGAAAAGAAGATAAAAATAAAGCCTGCCAAACGCGAAAGTTTTGAGACAACGCTGGAGCGTTATGGGCAGGGCAGATTGTTTAATTTAGAAAATATAAAAGTACAGGCAAAGAAAAAATAAGATGGCGCAAAATCAATGCGCCATCTTATTTTTAAGTGCATATATTTTATTTTAATTTCGCACGCCGCAAAATTACTTTTTTATTTGTTTCTTTCTCACATTCGGTTATAAATTCAGCAGGCTGCATATCCCTGTGTTCAATCCAGAATTTTGCAGTTGTCTGTTGTTCTATCCAGTCAAGAAATCCCATTGTAGTTTCATTTTCTTCAAATTCTAACATATACTTCCTTATTTGAATGTATAGTTTGTACCTGATATCGTCGCCCCAGGCAATTTGTTTTTCAGAGCCGGTTAATTTGGGTAATAATTGTGTTTCTTCAACTTCCCATTCCAAGGCAATTTCTTCGGGGCTCATGTTATCATGTTCTATCCAGAATTTAGCATCCGTCTGTTGTTGCGCCCATTTTAAAAATGCTGTTGTTTCTTCGCTATCTTCAAAATTTGCAACGTACTCTTTTATTTTAATATATAGTTTATGCCGAATATCATCTGCCCAGGCAACCTGTTTTTCAGAGCCGGTTAATTCCGGCATCTCCTGTGCAGCTTTAAAAATATCAAGCCTGTGTTCCAATTCTGGCTTATAGTATTTTTTAAAACGCATTTCCTGTTCCCCCTTAAATAAAATTATAATACAGGCACTTAATTATGAAAAGCATAATTAAGTGCCTGTATACAAAGTTTATGCAAAAAATAAAAAGGCCTTTTAAAGCCTTTTTATTTTATAGATATTCAAATTTTATTTAATTATATGACTTCTTTGCCTGCGCTTTCAAGCGCATTTTTTCTTCACGCTCCAGGCGTGCTTTTTCTTTTATTCAGTTATATGCTTCCAGAATTTTTTCTAAAATTTCTTTTGCTTCTGCGTGGGGTTTAATATCCCAGCCACGGTCATAGCAGGCTAATATATTTTTATTGCTGTCTTGAATAAAGAGCTTGCTTATTTTTCCATCATTAATACCGTATTTGCTGCCTTCATCAAATTTCTTGATAGTAAATTTAGCAATCTCAACATTGTTCTTAATTATTACACCATCTATCACATTGCCAAATTGTGGATTAATGCTATTTGTAACAAGTATTTTCATTATATCCCTCCATTCTTACTATTACGCAAAATGTATAACATCCATAATCAATTCCATGGGTTCTTGAATTTTACTTAATTCAATTCTACTGTACAGGCCGGAGTCATCATCTTTAAACAGATTAAAATGATAGGCAGCATCAGCATAATTCTGATAATAATAAATTTCGTCCGGTTGTTCGTCTTTGCGTTTAAACGTTACAGCATACATTTTATATACCTCTTTCTTATTACCGGACTGCCGTTATAACAGCAGTCCGGATATTTTATTATTCTGCCTTATAAACTTTAAATTCGTGATTTTTCCAGTTATTCAAGGTAAGAGTATATCCTCGTATATTATTGCCTTTGCCGGCCGCAAAATAAACGTTTTTGCCATCAATAACGGATACTTTAAATCTATTATAGCCGCCGTAATTAACTTCTGTAAACTCTATTTCATCACCAACTTTCAAAGATTTTATCAGTGCCTTTTTGGCGTTTTTCTTGTAATGGCGTTCCATTACGGTTTTACGCCATTCGATTGCCCATTCATGGTCAGGGCAGGGAACGTCTTTTAAGATAATCAACGGGCAATCGAAGTAACCGGGGCACATATCCTCGCACATGTCCTTATAACCCCATCTGTATTCGTCAAAATCAAGAAGTATTACTAAAATAACACGTTCCTGCTGTTTTGTTTCGATACTGGCATAATATACGTAACGGCTTGCTTCACCGTCCGTATCATCTTTTACAAGGCAGTCATGTAATATTGAATTACCGTTTTTATACCACCGGTTCACTTCATCAGCGATAATATTCCTTTTTTCTTTCATTGTTTTCGGTTTGTTAGTATAGCACGTATAAGTCCAGCCCATTTTAAATATCTCCTTTCTTTCCCGGCAGGTTTTGCCCTGCCGGGTATTCATTTTTTAAGCAATTACTGCTTCATAGCTTGCAAAAGTGCCCCAGCCCAAGCTGATAATTTTCGGGTCTGCCGTAAGTTCAGCACCGAAACAGCTTTTATCTTCCAAAAGCTCGCCCGCAAATTTTAAAAGGTCCGTAACCTTTTTGCCTTTGCAGAAATTTCTTTTTGCGTCATCATAATAATCATCTGTATAACGCCCGGTGCAGGTTATTTCTATAATCTGCCCGGCAAGGATAGCCTTTGCAATTTTTACGGCGGTAACTTTACCGGTAAAGGTCTGTTTTTTAACCTTTGCAAACGGGCTTGCCACGCGGCAGGCTTTTAATTCGCTTTCGTGATATTTCACGCCGATAATTTCAAGACGTTCACTGTTTTCAGCATAATTACCGGCACGGCAATAATTTACAAAATCAGCAAAAGCCAGGTCATCCAAAAAGTTTACAAGGCCGCTGATTCCGTTATCAGCATTAGCAAATATAAAGCTGTATTTTTTGCAGGTCTTGCCTGCCTGCATTGCATTGGTTAAATCTACAACGGCAACGCTTTCACGGTAAATTCTTAACAGCGCATTAGCGTCCTTAATATAAACGGCGTGTTCATGCTGTACGCCTGCAAATTCTTTTAAAGTGTTTACTACCATAGTCATTTTAATTACCTCGCTTTCAGAAATAGGCTTTAATATCAAGCCCTGTATGGCGCTGATATTATATGCCGTGGGTTGGTAAGGGTTCTAAACCCTTGCGCCGTTCCCCTTCACCAGCGATTGTTTTTCAACCGCTTTTCGCAGGCCTTTTAAAGCAGCGAGCCAGCAAAAGCAAGGACGGCCAGGCCGCAAAGTTTATCCTTGCTGACGGCGAAGGGCGAGCTGCTAAAATGGCACGAAGAAAAGCGGTTAAAAACTTTAATTCAATTCCGCTTACTGCACGCCGCGCATCAGCAGCCGCGGCAGGGCAATAAAAAAGCAGCTTTCCAAGCGCAAATCTACCGCGCCGGTTAAGCTGCTTACTTATTTTTCGCACAAGATTGTGCGTTCCCGCGCCTACCGCTGCACGGTAATTCAAGGCGCGACATTTCAATGGCACTTTGGCAGTATTGCCGAGAAACAGCGCATAATGCTGCAGTTTTGAGGTTATCTGCCAATGTGCCGAAAGCGCCACGGTTAAACAGTCTGTTCAAGCCGTGCGCAGGACAGTCTGTTTGGCGCAACCTTATCCGCAGGCACTGCCGCCTGCACAACGATATTGCACGGATTTTATTGGCAGGTGATGGGCAGTTTGGAGAGCTGCCGCAAAGTCTGCCTAAAAATGCGTGCTTCGGCAAAAGTTCTTCTTTTGCAACCAATGCCAGGTTAAAAAGCAGGGTACATCCAAAGTATATCGAAGTACCCTGCTCTCCTTATGCGCCGCAGGAGCGGCTTGTTGCCGCTCTCTGCCTTACGCAATGCCTGCCATTGGCATTTCCTTTTCTTCTCCCGGCTTTATAACATCATTTGTTTTAATTTCAAGCCCGCACTTTGCGGCAAACTCACAAACGGTATTATTTATATCTTTTTTAAAATATACCGGGTCATTATGGAATAATTTTGCCTGCGTTATTTTATTACTGTTTATTTCCAGTAATGCGACTGGCTTGCCACGGTTATCACTTATGCCAACAAGTTGCTGTTTTGTGCCAATAGATTTTTTATAACCTGCGGCGCAATTATGAAGGCTTGTTGCCCAAAATTTCAGTTCGCTGTTCTTTTCTATGCACTTTGCTCCAAAGTCCTTGCCAAAAACTTTCATCAGCACTGTGTAGCGGTTTATTACTTCCTGCGGCACATCAAAGATAATTTCCCTGTCATTTTGTTTTGCAACCGCTATGGCCAGCCAGTCATGCAGTTTAGATATAGGCGGAATGTTTTTATAAAATTCCTGCTTTGTTATTTTATCCGCTGTCTGCCATAGCCTTAAAATATCGTTGTATTCAATCTTCCATTTATTTAAAATATTTTGCAAACTCATTTTAGGGTAAATATTGATGAAGATATTATAAAAATTTATAATCTTTTCAATTTCTTCTATATCCCTTTTATATTTACTGGTATATTCAAAAATCGCCTGTGCTACATCATAATTTTTTATTTTGTAGCACTCTTGCAGGATTGCAAAATTTTCAAATTTTAAATTCCTGCGTGTATGAGGAATATTTGGTATTTTAAGCACCTTGCATACTGCCGAAACATAATCACTTTTCTGCGTTGCCGTATATATCTTTTCTTCAAAGTGTTTTGGCAGGTATCTTTTTAAAATTATTTTATTTTGCCATTCTTTAAAGTCATAAGCACCTTGCGCAAGTGCCGGAATATTTTCACTGTCCCAAAACCTAACACGGTGGGCAATGTTCAGCACATTGCCGAAAAGCCTGTTTTCAAACCTGCCGCCGATATAGAGCGGCTTCGGTGTTTTGCCGACAGCTTTAATTTTTTTATTGACTGCCGTGCGCAGGGCTTTTAAAAGTTCAGTAAAGCTGTTACCTTTATTGATTTTATGGTCATAGCTGTAAAACCAAAGTGCTGTTTTTTCTTTCAATTTTTCAAAATCTTCAATATAGCCGATTTCCATTTCTTCCAAAACCTTGCCGCCCTGCATTTTTTTCCAGTGGCAAGTGCTGTTTTTAATATCAAAAAGATAGGTTTCTCTGATATTAAACAGGTATTTAAAAGTTTTGTAGGCGAACCTGCCGAAATACATTGCCGTATATTTAATGCGAAGTTCGACTTTATCTTTAAAGTCTATTACTTTCATAACGGTGTTATCAGGTAACATATTTGCACTGTTACCGCTGTACATTATGGCATTGCCTTTATGCGCTCTGCCGCAGGCAGGGCAAGTCACGGTTTGGTGGCTATGCCAAACGCTGTACGGTCTTACGGTAAATAAAGCACCGCAACTTACGCAACGTGCTTGATAATATCCACGGCGAAAATAACGCTTCGCCAGTTCATCATCTTTATAAGCTATGAAAAGAGTGGGCGAACCATACTTTTCATACATATCGCTTTCTATTTTCATATTGCCTATTACAAGTTCAGCTATTTTCTTCATATAACAGCACCGTCCTTAATCGTCATCTTCCTCAAAGCCGTAACCGTCATCAGCTTCTTCATCAGCGAAGTCACAAAACAGACTGTTTTCATCAGTTTTTGCTTTTTCAAGGTCTTTTTTTGCCTGTTCTTTTTTCTGCGCTTCTTTAGCTTCTGCCGCTTTTATTTTGCTTTCAGCTTCACGTTTTTCACGTTCCGCTTTTGCGGCTTCTTCCAATGCAGGTTTGTGTTTTTCAAGCAGTTTTCCTGCCAAGTCCAATGCCCTGCGTTGGGTATCAATAAAGGCTTCTAAAACCCTCGTATTTTCGGGCGGCTCGCCGTGTTCCTTGTCAAAGGCGATAAGTTCTGTTAATATGTCAAGGCAGTCAGTTTGCTGTTTTAAAAAGCGTTCCGTCATATCAAGGTTAATCATTGCCGTTCACCTTTCTTTATAAAAGGGGCAGGGGCATAAGCCCCACGCCCTTCTTGTTAATATTACCTGCCGCTGTCTATTTCGTCCAGTGCTTCAACAATACGTTCCATTTCGCTTTCCTTGCAGGCTAAAGCACCTATATCATACAGAAAGATTACAAATTCGGCATAGTCCTTGCAGTTAGCTTTTCGGATAAGTTCTTCAAGCCCATAACCTGTTTTTTCGCTTCTTTCATAGCTTGCCAGTTCATCATTTGCCATACCTGCGGTATCGCAACTGCTGTACTTTGGGCAAAATTCTTCGCAGGCTGTAAGCGTTGTTCTGCCGTCAATTCCACCGCAGTAAAAAGTGATGTCCTTACCTGCGTCCAAAACAAGCGTATTAAACATATCACGCCACCTGCGCTTTCTTCGGCTGTTCCTTTTTCTCGCAGTATTCAAATTCACGGAGCAGGATTTGCACCCAAATGCCTTTCGTACCGTCCTCTTTTTCGTACTGCCTCACTTCAACATTGCCGCCGATATGGATTTTATTACCCTTGTTCAGCGTGTCGCCAATAATTTCAGCAGTTTTTCCAAAGGCGATTACGTTAAAAAACTGTGCTTTGCTTGCCTTTTCCCGTTTATCATATACGTTTTCGGCAACGCTGAATTTCGCAACGGCTCTGCCGTTCTTGCCAAAGGTAATTTCCGGGTCTTTCGTAAGTCTTGCGGTGATTTCAATTCTGTTCATACATACACACTCCATTCTTAAAATTAGGCAATATATACCAAGCCCTGTATGGCGCAGGTATACTTTGCCGTGGGATTGGAAGGGGCATTGCTCCTTGCGCCGTCCCCCTCGCTTGCCGCGATTGTTTTTTGCCGCTTTCGGCGTCGATTAAAAAACGGCTGGCAGCCGCAGGCAAGGACGGCGTATTGCCGCGTAGTTTATCCTTGCCGCCCGGCATAAAGCCAGGCGTTAAAATCGAAGCCGTGAAAAGCGGAAAAAAATATAAAATAAAAAAGCCGCACCAACCAGGGCGGCCTCCAAAGCATCATACACGGTACCCGGCATTGTGCCGCGTATGAATAAAAAAGCAGTTCGCCAAGCCTTGCTTTCAGCGAAGGCAAACTGCTTACATTTTTTCTTGACAAAATTAGTTATGTTGTTATAGAATATCGCTCGTTGCTGTCTTATCAGCAATGAAAATTAATTAATTGGAGATGAAATATGAACAGATTTCAAAGAAAAAATCCTCGTATTACTGAAAAAAATATTTTACCACCTTTTGCATTTCGCATTTTTTCTGGGAACGGTCCATATCGTGCTTGGAAAGTAAAGGATTTTAAACCGTATCCTGTGATTAGTTACGTTAATGCTTCCGTTGATTTATATCTGACAATAATCAGCAGACGTTTAATTGCCGGCTGCGTAAAAAATAAACTTCGTAAATCACATATTTACCGTGCTGTTAAAGCAATAAATGCTTGATTTTAAGTGACTTTCTTTTAGTATTTTTTGAAAGTCTACTGTGAATGGATTATCTGTTGTTTAGATTGTGAAAAAATTAGAAATAAAAATAGCGCTTTTATAAGCGCTATTTTTATTTCGATGTTCTTTAACATACAGCTTATTGACAGCTTAATTAATTTTTAAATGTTTCAATATGTCTTGAAATGATTTTTGTAATGTAGAATTATTGAATATTTTAGTTCAATATTTACAAAAATATTGATTTAAGAGTATAATAAAACCGTGGAAATTACAGGCTTTTCTAATGATTGACAAATTAATAGTGGAGAGGTGTCGGAGTGGTCTATCGTGTTTGACTCGAAATCAATTGTACGGCAACGTACCGTGGGTTCGAATCCCACCCTCTCCGCCAGAGAATATATACGGCTTTTAGAAGTAGATTCTTTTAGCCGTATTTTTTGTTATTTCTATTTTAAAATAAAAATTAAATAAAAACTCCTGTAACAATTTGTTACAGGAGTCTTTATTTAAAGTTTGAATTGTATTAAAGTGATAAATAAATTTAAATCTTTTTAGCTTTTTCTTCAAGTTTAGAAACGAAAATTGTACCAGCTAAATCACCAAGACAGTTATTAGTAGTAGTACCTAAGTCGAATACATGGTAGAAAGCAGCAATTATACCAACAATTTCTGTAGGTAATCCAAATGCTTCAACCATAATAAACAGTTTAACTATGCCACTGCCGGGAATACCGCCACCTCCATTAGAAATAATAGCTGAAAGCAAAATTATTTGTAACATTGTACTAAGATCGAAAGTTGTTCCTGTTACTTGAGCGATAAAAGATAATACACATGCATAAAGAATAACACTGCCATCAGAATTCATTTGAGTTCCGAGGGATGTAGTATAGGCTGATTACTGTCAGGAACGTTGAATTTTTCTTTCGCTACTTTAATTGTAATAGGAATTGCTGCTACACTGCTGCAAGTTGTAATTGTATAGATCCAAAGTTCGGCAGTATCTTTTAAAAATCTGTATGGACTGATACCAACAGATATCCATAGTAATCCGCCATAAATTACAATGGCTTGGATAAGGCAGGCAATATAATAAGTTCCAAGTAAAGATGCCATGCCAGTAAATATATCTATACCATACTCGCCAAATGAACTTCCCATTAAGAAAAATACACCTATAGGGGATGCTTCCATAATCATTTTAATAAGTGAAAATACCATAGCATTAACAGCATTGAAACCGTTGATTAATGTTTTCTTTGTTTTTTCATCTGCAATGCGCATAATAGCAATAGCAAGCATGATAGCGATAATTAATGTTTGAATAATATTACCGCTCTGAAATGTTTTAAACATATTGGAAGAAAACATGTCAGTAAAGAATTTGGAAATACTAAAATCAGCTGTTGCAGCTGTAATTTCTTTGCTTTCGAGACCAGTAAAATTTGCAAAAGCACCAGGATTAAGAAAATGTGAGACAGCAAGTCCTATTAAACTTGCTATAATTGTAGTTAGTATATAGTAGATAATAATTCTAAATGTAATGCGTCCTAATGATTTTATATCATCTTGAGAAACGATACCTGTAATTATCGTGAAAAGAACCATAGGAACAACAATCATTTTAATACAGTTAAGCCATATAGTTCCAATAAATTCTAAATCTTGAGCAAGCTCACTAAATACAAGTCCAAATATTGAGCCTAAAATCATAGCTACGAATATTTGTGTGGTTAAGCCCATTTTTTTACCGGCAATTGTCATAAAAATCACCTCTTAATTATAAATCATTGTCAATATCTAAAATTATTTTGGCTGCTAATTCAGCATCTTTTGAAGTATTTCCTTTAAAAAATACTAAACGTACGCAATGTGAAAGCACGGGACGGATTAAAAGCCCTTTTGATTCTGCAATATTACAAAATTCAGATGGGGTAAGATTAGTTTTGCTTAAGTCTAATACAACAATATTACTTTCTACTTTTTCTTGTAAAACTAAATTTTTAAGTTTACCTCGCATTATAGAAGCTGTTAATTTTGCATTTTCAATATCTTCTTTTAATCTCAATACATTATGTTTAAGAGCATAAATTCCGCATGCTGCAATAATTCCTGCCTGACGCATACCACCACCAAGAATTTTACGTATATTTCTGGCTTTAGTGATTTGTTCTTTAGAGCCGCATAATAATGAACCAACTGGTGCACCAAGACCTTTGGAAATACAGAACATTACTGTATCTGTATATTGAGTAATTTCTTTAACGGGTACATTTAATGCGGCAGCAGCATGAAAAAGGCGTGCTCCGTCCATGTGAATATGGGCACCGTAACGTTCTGCAAGTAAGTGAATCTTTTTCATTTCTTCTACAGGAATAACATAACCACCTGAAAAATTATGGGTATTTTCAAGGCAAATGAGTTTAGACTGACTTGAAATTAATAAATCTTCTATATTTTTTAGATCTGGGATATTGGTTTCTGTAAATTTGTATTTAATCGGTTGCATTCTGCAAAAAGCATTATCGAATAAAAATTTTTCGGTTAAAAGTAAATGTTGTTGTTCATGTACTAAAACTTTAGCACCACTTTTAACCCAAGATAAAACGCCGCAAGAATTACCCATAGTACCAGTTGGAAATAAAAGTGCAGCTTCTTTGCCTGTTAATTTTGCAGCAAGATCTTCTAAGGCATTAACAGTAGGATCTTCTCCACGTCCGGTTTCTCCTACACGCCCATCATCGCCAAGTTTAGCTGTCAAAATAGTTTCAAGCATTGCTCTGTCAGGCAAAGTAAGTGTATCACTTCTCAAGTCTACCATAGATATCACTCCTTTATTTATTAATAAATAAAATAATAAAATAAGTAATTCTATATTATCCCTTTTTTGTGTTAAAGTAAAGTTATTTAAAGAAATTGTTAATTTAGAATGAAAATTTTATAAAAGTGTTATTTAATTATCACTTTTTATGCAGATACGCAAAAGGCACAGCCGTTCATTATAGCTGTGCCTTAAGTTTATTTACCGTTTATTTTCTTTGCGGGTAACCGTTGCTGTTTTCAAATTTGGCGGCAACGTCTTTGAGGTATTTAGTAATTGGCAGGTGCTGGGGGCAGGCACGTTCACACTGTTTGCAGCCTATGCAGTCGCTTGCTTTGCCGTATTTTAAACTGATGTTGTTGTAGTAGCCGCCGTGGCTTGAAAAACTGCCGGTAAGCGTGGCAATGCTGTTATAAAGCGCAAAATACTGCGGAATGGCAATGTTTTTGGGGCAGCCGTGCGTGCAGTAAGCGCAGCCGGTGCAGGAAATAGGTGTATTGCGCTCAATAACTTCGCGTATTTTGGCAATAACCTTTAGTTCTTCTTCTGTAATGGGTTTAAAATTTTTAAAAAGTGCGGTGTTTTCTTTAACCTGCTCCATGTTGTTCATGCCGGAAAGTACGCGCACTACGCCGGGCTGGCTGGCGGCAAAACGGAAGGCCAGCGAAGCAGGCGTTGCCTGCGGGTCATAATCTTTTAAAATTTGCAGCGCTTCTTCCGGCAGGTTGGTTAATGTGCCGCCTTTGCAGGGTTCCATAACAAAAACAGGTTTATGGTATTTGTTGGCAATTTCCAGGCAGCGGCGCGATTGTACATTGGGCTGTTCCCAGTCAAGATAGTTAATCTGCAGCTGTACAAAATCCAGCTTATCGGCATACTGTGAGAGAATTTCGGCAAAAAGTTCCGGTGTATCATGGAAGGACATACCGGCATATTTTATTTTTCCTTCCGCTTTTTTGGCGGCAATAAAATCAAACGCTCCGTATTTGCGGCATTTTTCATATACATTGGTGCCCATGTTATGCAAAAGGTAGTAATCAAAGTAATCAACGCCGCAGTTTGTACGTTGTTCGTTAAAAATTGTTTCCAAATCTGCCGTATCTTTAAAATCACGCAGCGGCATTTTTGTGGCAAGTTCAAAGGCGCTGCGCGGATGCCGCTCAACCAGCGCTTTGCGGACGGCTTTTTCACACTGGTAACCGTGATAGGTATAGGCCGTATCGAAATAGGTAAAACCAAAATTTAAATATGCGTCGAAAAGCTGTTCTGTTTTTGCAAAATCAAAAGAAGTAACGTCATCTGCATTTAAAAGCGGAAGGCGCATGCAGCCAAAACCAAACTGATATTTTTCCATTTTCTTCATCCTTTCAACTGCTGCTTAATTTAATAAATCTTTATTTACTAAATTATAACAAGTTAAACCGCGCTTTAAGCAAGCAAAACCCCTTCAAAATTTTTGAAGGGGTTTGTACGTTTGATTTCGAGTCAATCACTTTAATTATTCGGCTTTAAAAGGAACAACATCTTTTACGGCTTCTTCAAGTGTAATTTCTTTGTCGCTGTTGTCGATGTCAATCAGTTTATACTTATCGTTGCCCATGCCAAGTTCTTTCATATAAGTAAGCTGGCGCAGACCGTGGCGCGTTTCCATACGCGTTACCAGCGCTTTGCGGTCAGTTTCTTTCATGGCGTAAATAAGGTCCACGCTTGCCTGGTCAATAGCTAAAATATCAAGCGAGGCGAGTATGCCGACATTAGGCGTTACAACGGGTTCTGCAGCTGTTCCTTCACAGTCGCACGAAACAGACATATTGCGCATTACAGTAACGAAAGCAATATTTTTGCCGAAATGGTCAACTACTGCTTTGGAGGATTCCGTCATTCTTTCCATAAATTCTTCTTTGGCAATATCCCATTGGTTGGTGGAACCAGGTGTGGTATGAATCATGGCTTTGCCGATACGTCCGTCGGCGCAGCCAATACCGATATTTTTATCGCTGCCGCCGAAACCGCCCTGAACATGCCCTTTAAAATGTGTTAAAACAAACAGTGAATCATAATTCAGCAAGTTTTTGCCAACATGCATTTCGGTAAACCATTTGCCGTTTTTAACAGGCAAAACTGCGGTGCCGTTTTCGTCCATAATATCAACCGGGCAAAAATTCCAGCCGTTAAGGGCAATGGTATCGCGATGCTTTTCGGTGGTATCACGTCCGCCTGCATAATAGGCATTGGTTTCAACTATTGCGGCTTCAGGTAAAGCCTTTTCAATTAAGTTTTTAACCCACGGGCGCGGAATAATGTTAGGCCCGTGCGGTTCTCCGGTATGCAGCTTAATTGCCGTTTTGCCGGTAAGATTTGCGCTGATGCGTTTAAAAATTTTCAGCAGGCCTTCGGCAGATAAATCTCTGGTAAAATAAACAATTGATTCAGCGCCGCTGCGTTCGGAATAAGGAATGTAATGGTCGCCGCCGGTGCCGGGAACAGGTTTTGTTGTAGTCATGGTAAAAACCTCCTTATTAATTTTACAGTATTTGTAAATTTATTATTGTTTACAACCGTAAGATAAAATGAACTATTGTTATTTATACTTGACACAAAACTGCTGGTTGATTAGAATAATAACATAACGGTTTTATTATAAATAAACCTTTTCTTAAAAATATTATAACATTTTTAACGCCGGTTAAGCGGCAGTTTTTGCTGAAATATGCAATTTTATGGGTGTGTTACTTTGGACAGCGTTAAAATAAAAGCATTTAAAACAGCTTTTCCATATACTGTGCCGATTGGTGCAAGTTTTATTTTTTTAGGGGCGTCGTACGGATTTTTAATGGTGAGCAAGGGCTTTTCACCGTTATATCCGTTTTTTATGAGCCTGCTTATTTTCGCAGGTTCAGTAGAGTTCGTTTCGGTAACGATGCTGCTTGGCAGTTTTGAACCGGTAAGTGCCTTTTTGGCAGCGTTTATGCTTAATGCAAGGCATTTGTTTTATGCTGTTTCCATGCTCAGGCCATATAATGTGCCGGGGTGGAAAAAGCTGTATCTTATTTTTGGCATGTGTGATGAAAGCTTTGCCATAAACAGCATGACCAAAGTGCCCGACGGCGTTGACCGTTCATGGTTTATGCTTTTTGTAACGATGTTGAACCATTTTTACTGGGTTGCGGGAGCAACATTGGGCGCTGTTGTAGGCAGTGCCATTAATTTTCCGTCCGAAGGTATCGAGTTTGTGCTGCCGGCGTTGTTTTTGGTTATTTTTGCCGAACAGTGGCTTAATGCAGACGCGCACGGTGCTGCGTTAACAGGCCTTGCCGCTTCGGTGTTGAGCCTGTTTGTTTTTGGCACGGAAAATTTTATGATACCTGCCATGCTTATGATGCTGCTTGTTTTTGCCGTTATTAAAAGGAGGGCACAGTGATGACAATGACTGTTGGGCAGAGCATAATAATGATTGCCGCTATTATTTTGGCAACCGTACTGACCCGGTTTTTGCCCTTTATTATTTTTGGCGGCGGGCGGCCTATACCCGATTTTGTTAATTATTTAGGCAAAGTATTGCCGTTTGCTGTTACTGGCATGCTTGTGGTTTACAGCTTAAAAGATGCCCCGTTTAATGCCTGGCACGGCCTGCCGGAATTTATTTGCGCAGCAATTACGTTAGCACTGCATTTTTGGCGCCGCAGCATGCTTATAAGCATTGTTGGCGGAACGGTGGCCTATATGTTTTTAATACAAAAAATATTTTAACTAAAACCTCTGTTTAAAATTGTAAAACAGCAGCGGCAAAAATGCCAATGCTTAAATTTTATGAACTATATACGGATAAGGCATGATAAAATCCTGTGGTTAGATGTTTGGCTGCCGCAGGATTTTTTATTACCTAAAGGCATGGCTGAACAGAAAAAATAAGCATTAGACGCAGAAAAACGGCTTTAATATAATGATAGTAAAGATATTCAGAACAGGAGGGGAACTTATGAACCGCAGAGAATTTTTAAAAATAAGCTGTTCAGGATTGATTACTTTGTATTTAAGCGGCTGTGGGCTTAATATGCAAAGCGGGCAAAATATAACATCTGCCGCAGAAACGGCTTCCGGTAAGGAAAATAGCAAGATGAAAATAACAGTAATTACCGGCAGCCCTCACAAAGCTGGTACATCTGCGCTTTTAGCCGATAAATTTATTGCCGGCGCAGAAAAGAACGGGCATAAAGTTTTTCGCTTTAATGCTGCTTTTAAGAATATTCATGCCTGCACCGGCTGCAATGCCTGCGGCATGAACGGGCCTTGTGTATTTAAAGACGATATAGAACGTGAACTGATGCCGGAACTGTTGGACTCGGATATGATTGTGCTGGTAACGCCGCTGTATTACTATGACATGTCGGCACAGCTGAAAACTGTCATCGACCGTATGCACGGCAGGCTGCACAGCTTTGACGGCAAAAAGAGCATTTTAATGGCTACCGCATGGAACAGTGCAGGATGGACTTTCGACGCGCTTGTTGACCATTATGATTCGCTGGTAGAGTTTATGCACTGGCAGGATATGGGCAAGGTTTTAGCTTTGGGCAGCGGCACAAGAAGAATGATTGAAGGAACGGAGTTTCCAGAACAGGCCGAACGCCTTGGTATGAGTATTTGAGTTTGAAAGCGGGGGAATGAATATGAAAATAGCGGTTTTAACAGGCAGCCCTCATAAAAATGGCACAACTGCCTTGCTGGCAGACAGATTTATAGAAGGTGCGCGCGCCAAAGGGCACGAAGTTTACCGCTTTGATGCGGCTTTTAGAAACATCCATCCGTGCCTTGGCTGTGATGCCTGCGGCATGATCGGGCCCTGCGTGCATAAAGATGACATAGAAACGGAAGCCATTCAAAAATTTATGGAAGCCGATGTTATAGCCTTGGTAAGCCCGGTATATTATTTTGCGCTGACGGCGCAGCTTAAAACGGTTATCGACAGATTTTATTCGCGCACCTACGATATAAACGGCAAACAGTCGGTGCTGTTGGCTGCAGGCGGAAGCAATACGCCTTTAACAATGCGCAGCATTACCAAACATTATGAAACGCTGGCAGGGTATATGCACTGGCAGGACAGGGGCAGGGTGCTTGCACCGGGCTGCCCGACACGCGAAGCTGTATCCAAAACAGAATATCCGCAGAAAGCATTTGAACTTGGAATGAGCTTATAAAATTGACAAAAGAAAAAGCCTGTACATTTTTGTGTACAGGCTTCATTAATTTTTAATTATAAATCGTTGATATGCTGTTCTGTTGCTTCAAAATCTTTAATAATGGAAGCCGAAGGCTGTTTATCAAGCAGGCTTACAATAAAGATTGCCAGGCAGGAAACCGCAAAGCCCGGGATAATTTCGTACAGCCCGGTATATGCAAAACATTCCTTCCATAAAAGTACGGTGCTGCCGCCAAAGAATACGCCGGCAACCGCGCCTTTAAGCGTGGTGCGTTTCCAGAACAGGCTGAACAGCATCAGCGGGCCGAAGGAAGCTCCGAACCCTGCCCAGGCGTATGCAACAAGGTCAAGTATATAGTTGTTGGGGTTATAGGCAAGTGCCAGAGAGCAGGCCGAAACAAGAATAACGGCGATTCTGCTGACAAGTACCAGTTCTTTCTGGCTGGCGTTTTTGCGCAGCAGTGCCTGATAAAAGTCTGTGGAAATTGCAGAAGCAGTAACCAGAAGCTGGCCGGAAGATGTACTCATAATTGCGCCTAAAATGGCCGATATAATGATTGCAGCCATAAAGGAGTTGAAGAACTGTTCATTAAGAACCATAAATACGGTTTCGGCGTTAACGCCGGTAAGTGCATCGCCTAAAACAACGCGGCCCACGAGGCCGGAAGCAACGGCAAAGAACAGGGAGAAAATTACCCAAACCATGGCAATGCGTGTTGCCTGCGGAATTTCTTTAGCAGAGGTAATGCTCATAAAACGTACGAGAATATGCGGCTGACCGAAGTAGCCGAGGCCCCAGCCGATAAGTGAAGCAATTGCGGTAAAGCTGAGCGTAAGGCCGGTAGCATCGGTAAACATATTAAAATAGTTGGGGTTTAATGCATGCAGGGAACTGATTGTTTCGGCAGGCCCGCCGGCAACCATGATGCCGGTAACAGGCACTACGATAATTGCAAAAAACATCAGCGTGCCCTGGAAAAAGTCGGTACGGCAAACCGCAAGGTAACCGCCGGTAAAGGTGTAGAAAATTACAATACCCGCTGTAATAAGCAGCGAAGAAACGTAGGAAATATCAAAAACGGTGGTGAAAAGGCGGCCGCCCGCAACGAAACCGGACGCGGTATAAATTAAAAAGAAAATAAAAATGAAAACGGCGGATACAATACGCAAAATTTTGCTGGTATCATTAAAACGGTTTTCAAAAAAGTCCGGCAGCGTAATGGAATCGTTGGCGATTTTGGTGTAAATACGCAGACGCTGCGCAACAAAACGCCAGTTCAGCCATGTGCCGAGTGCAAGCCCGACAGCAATCCAGAAAGCGCTTACGCCAGCAACATAAGCATAACCCGGCAGGCCCATCAGCATCCAGCCGCTCATATCCGAGGCTTCCGCGCTCATTGCCGAAACCCACGGGCCGATTTTACGTCCGCCGAGCATATAGCTCTGCATATCGCCTGTATCCTTCATATGGTAAAGCCCGATGGCAAACAGCACAATAAAATAAAGTGCATAGGCCAGAATACTGCCTAAATCCTGTTGCATTAAAATTCCTCCCCATGTATGGTTTATGTAAATAATATATTAATTATACACTTCTTTATTGCATTAAAGCAAGCAAAATCGTTGATTGTAAAATTATATGCGGTTGACTGTACCGTGACGGTGAGATATAATATTTAAGAAGTTTTGGCAGTTTTTGGACCGTGATAAATTTTTGCAGAGCTTGCTTCGTTTTGCAGTAGTGAAGATACCTGAAAGTGAAGCAGGCTCCGGTCATTTTTGGAGTGCTTTTTATGGAAATGAAAAAAGTCAGAATTCATGTTAAAAGTTATGAAAAAAACAATAACGAAAAAGCTGCCATAGAAACGGTTTCCTTTGGGCGGATGGCAGAAAAAAACGGAAAGTTTTACGTTTTTTATGATGAAACCGAAGCCGTTGGCATGCAGGGTACGAAAACCACTATAAAATGGAATTATGATAATGTGGTAATTATCCGCAGCGGCACGGTGGAATCGCGCCAGGAATTTGCCCAGGGGCTGGAGTGTATAAGCGTTTATAAAACTCCGTACATAACATTCGGTTTAAAAACAAACACAGAATATTTGTATGTTTACTGCCGTGACGGTATTTGGAACATTGAACTTGAATATATGCTGGAAATTGCCGGGCAGGAACAGAGCGAAATGAAAATAAAGATAACTATTGAGGAGGATGTGCATGGACATTAAGGGAATTTTGGCAGATGCCATAAAAAAAGCGGCGTTAAGCGCTATTGAAAAGGGAGTTGTAAAAGAAGGCGAACTGCCTGACGTACTTTTGGAAGTACCGCCTCAAAAAGAATTCGGCGATTTTGCAACTAATTTTGCCATGCAGTCCGCAAGAAGTTTAAAATGCAGCCCGAGAATTATAGCACAGGCTGTAATAGATAATTTAGATTGCGCTTATGTTGAAAAAGCTGAAATTGCAGGCCCGGGATTTATTAATTTTTACTTAAAAAATAACTGGCTGAGCGATTTGTTTGCAAACATTGTAAAAGCCGGTGAAAATTACGGCAATTTAAAAGCGCCGACAGATGAAAAAATTCAGATTGAATATGTAAGCGCCAATCCTACCGGCCCGCTGCATGTAGGCCATGGGCGCGGAGCAGCAGTTGGCAGCTCGCTTGCAAATTTAATGAAAGCAGCCGGCTACAATGTTACCCGCGAATATTACATTAATGACGCCGGAAACCAGATTAACAATCTGGCAGCATCCGTTAATGCCCGCTATCTTGAAGCCTTCGGCATTGACGTGGAATTCCCGGAAAACGGCTATCACGGTCATGACATTATAGATACGGCAGAACGCATTAAACGTATTTACGGCGACAAGTTTTTAAAAATGGAAGAAGAACAGCGCATTGAAGAATTCCGCACCATTGCGTTAAAAGAAAAGCTTGCAGCGCTGAAAGAAGATTTGGAAGCGTTTAATGTTACTTATGATGTATGGTTCAGTGAGCAGACCCTGCACGATGGCAACAAAATTAAGGAAGCCTGCGATTACCTTACCGAACGCGGCTATATGTATGAAAAAGACGGCGCGCTGTGGCTGAAAGCTACCGAATACGGCGATGATAAAGACCGCGTTGTTATCCGCGACAATGGCGTGCCCACTTATTTTGCGGCAGATATTGCCTACCACCGCAATAAATTCGAACGCGGCTTTGACCGTGTTATTAACCTGTGGGGCGCTGACCACCATGGTTACATTGCCCGCATGAAAGCTGCTGTCGGCGCGCTTGGCTATAACCCCGAACAGCTTGAAGTTTTAATTTTGCAGATGGTAAGCCTGTACCGCAACGGCGAACTTGTAAAAATGTCGAAACGTACCGGCCAGAGCGTTACCTTAAATGAACTGATTGAAGAAGTCGGCACTGATGCAGCAAGATTCTTCTTTGTAATGCGCAGCATTGACAGCCAGCTGGATTTTGACCTGACGCTTGCTACGGAAAAATCCAACGAAAACCCTGTTTACTATATTCAGTACGCACATGCGCGTATTTGCAGCATTTTCCGCCAGCTTAAGGAAGCAGGCATTGAAGAAGCGGCCGAAGCAGATTATACTTTGCTGACCGACCCGGCAGAAATTGAACTGATTAAAAAATTGGGCGAATATCCGGAACTTATTGCCTCGGCAGCCAAAGAGCGCGCGGTACACCGCGTTGCCCATTATGTGCATGAACTGGCAGGCTTGTTCCATTCCTTCTATAACCAGTGCCGCATTCTTGGCGTAGACCCGGGAGTGCAGCAGGCACGCATTAAACTTGTTAAAGCAACTCAGCATGTATTGCGCCATGCGCTGAACATTTTAGGCGTATCCGCACCGGAAAGAATGTAATGCAGTTAAAATAAATTACTGATTGGAGGATAATTATGACTAAGTATATTTTTGTAACCGGCGGTGTTGTTTCCTCTCTTGGCAAAGGCATTACGGCAGCTTCGCTCGGCAGACTGCTGAAAAGCCGCGGTTATAAAGTTACCATCCAAAAGTTTGACCCTTACATCAACGTTGACCCCGGCACCATGAGTCCTTATCAGCACGGTGAGGTTTTTGTAACTGATGACGGTGCCGAAACAGACCTTGATTTAGGGCACTATGAACGCTTTATCGACATTAACCTGTCCAAAAGCTCTAACGTAACTGCCGGCAAAATTTATCTTTCCGTTATCAATAAAGAACGCCGCGGCGATTATCTTGGCCGTACCGTACAGGTAATTCCGCACATTACCAACGAAATTAAAGAACGTGTTTACCGCGTTGGGCGTGATGACAATGCTGATTTTGTAATTACCGAAATCGGCGGTACTGTCGGCGATATTGAAAGCCTGCCGTTCCTCGAAGCAATCCGCCAGGTGAAAAAAGAAGTCGGCAAAAACGATGTTTTGTATATCCATGTAACTCTGGTTCCTTATATTGCCGCAGCCGGTGAACTTAAAACCAAACCGACCCAGCACAGCGTTAAAGAACTGCGCAGCATCGGCATTTCGCCGGATATTCTTGTTTGCCGCAGCGAAAGACCGATTTCTAAAGATATGTGCGAAAAAATGGCCATGTTCTGCGACGTTGACCCGGAAGCAGTTATTCAAAACCTTACGGCAGAAAGCATTTATGAAGTGCCGATGCTGATGGAAGAACAGGGGCTTGACACCGTTGTGCTGAAAAAACTGGACATGGAAGACAAGCCGAAAGATATGGAAGAATGGCATAAAATGGTTGCGCGTATCCTGAAACATTATGACCGTAAAGTAACCATTGCCGTTGTAGGCAAGTACGTTGAACTGCACGACGCATATATCAGCATTGCAGAAGCTTTGAAACACGCTGCCGTTGCCAACGAAAGCGAAATTGAAATTAAATGGGTAAATTCCGAAAAAATGGAAGAAGACAACAATGTTGACGAACTGCTGCACGATGTAGACGGCATTCTCGTGCCGGGCGGCTTCGGCAACCGCGGCATTGAAGGCAAAATTATGGCTGTGCGTTATGCAAGGGAAAACAAGATACCGTTCTTCGGCATCTGCCTTGGCATGCAGTGCGCAGTAATTGAATATGCACGCAATGTTTGCGGCATGGAAGGAGCCAACAGCAGCGAATTTGATGCCGAAACCAAATTCCCTGTTATTGACCTGATGCCTGACCAGGTTGATGTTGAAGAAAAAGGCGGCACCATGCGCCTTGGCCTTTATCCCTGCAAAGTTTATGCCGGTACTCTTACCCAGAAGGCTTACGGCGAAGAACTTATTTATGAACGCCACCGTCACCGCTACGAAGTAAATAACTTCCTGAGAGAAAAAATTGTGGAAGGCGGCATGCAAATTGGCGGTACTTTACCTAACGGCCGTCTTGTAGAAATAGTTGAATTGCCGGAAGCGGTTCATCCGTGGTTCCTGGGCGCTCAGTTCCATCCGGAATTTAAATCCCGTCCGACCCATCCGCATCCGTTGTTTAGAGATTTTATTGCCGCTGCTTTGAGGGAACAAAAATAAAGCCGGTAAATTAACCAAAAAGCAGACTGTTTAACGGTCTGCTTTTTGCGTATAAGGAGATGAAAATATGCTGAAAAAAATTTTTATAAGCGCCGTTTTGCTGATAGCCGTTCTGTCTTTTGTTGTTTCGCTGCTTGGCGGCAACAATAATGATGAACCAAAAGTAGCTGTTGGCGACAGGGTTGCCGTTATTAATATCAGCGGCCCGATTGTTGACGGGGCTTCCGTTGAACAGACTTTGCTCGGCGGCACGCAGGCTGCAACCAGCGGCCAGCTGATGAAAGAAATCCGTGATGCGGCGGCAGACAGCAGTATTAAAGCGCTGGTGCTGCATATAAATTCTCCGGGCGGCAGCGTAACTGCTGCGGAGGAAGTAGGGCGCGAACTGGAGCGCTTTAAAGAAACCACCAAAAAGCCGATAGTAACTTCCATGGGTGACCAGGCTGCTTCTGCGGCATATTGGCTTGCTTCTTACAGCGACGTTATTTATGCCAATTCTTCTACCCTTACCGGCAGCATTGGCGTGTATATGCCTTATATGAACGTTGAAGATTTGTATAAAAAAATCGGTGTTTATACCGGCAAAATCAAAAGCGGCCCGCATAAAGACATTTTATCTCCCGACAGGGAAATGACTGCGGAAGAACGCGAAATTTTACAGGGAATAGTAAATCAGCTGTATGATGAATTTATTGCCGTTGTGGCTAACGGCCGCAAAATGGATACTGCCGCTGTGCGTGCTCTGGCAGACGGCAGGGTTTATACCGGCAAACAGGCGCAGCAGCTGGGCCTTGTTGATGAAATAGGCAATTATTATGATGCTCTGGAAGCTGCCGGTAAATTAATAGGCGTAAACGGTATACCCGAAATTAAAGAAAAACAAACGGCAAAACCGTGGCAGATTTTGTTTGAAGCACGTTTAAGCGAATTGATTTTATCTCAGCTTGAAAATGCCTTAAACGGAGCTGCCGCTGACGTTAAAGCCGCACCTGTGCCCAAGGCTGAGAGGTGATGCCCTATGAGGCGCAAAACTTTTGATGTATTGTTTTCTACCAGGGACGGCATGGAAATGCTTGTTAAAGAAAAATGCCTGTGGCGCAGCCTGTGGTATTTTGCCATGAGCGTTGGCTTGTTTTGCGGCGTAATAACAAACCAGCTTTTTCTGGAACAGCCTTTAACGGTGCGTTTTGGAATTATTGCGGTTGTGCTGGTTATAACAGGCGTCAGCCTTTCAATGTACGGTTTTTTGCTGCACGGCATTTTGTGCACAATGGGGGCTTTGGCCGGTGATGCTGTCGGGCTTATTTGCCTTTTGGGCTATACAACGCTGCCGTTTTTAATGCTTACGCCGGTAGCCTTGCTTAGTACAAAAATGTCTTTTACCGGCATTTTTGTATTGGCGGCGGCAATTCTGGCAGGGCTGCTGTGGATGGTATATCTTTTGGTGCGTTCTTTGCAGTCGGTATACCTTATTGACTTCAAGCGTGCGCTGGCTACGGTGCTTTTCAGCTTTTTGCTTATCTACACGGCATTGGTGCTGCCCTTCCAATTTTTGTTTAAATTGCTGATGCTTAAATTTTCTTAACATATAAAAAATAGTTTTTCTTGCAGAAACTTCGTTAACGTGGCATAATTGTTATGAAGTGATTATTAAAATAAAGGAGTTGGGGTAGGAATGAACAGAGAATTATCAATGGAGTTCGTTCGTGTAACGGAAGCAGCTGCCATTGCCTGCGGACGCAGCGTTGGCCGCGGCGACAAAAACGGTGCTGACCAGCTTGCCGTTGACGCTATGAGAAAAATGTTTGACACTGTTAATATCAGCGGTACGGTTGTAATTGGTGAAGGTGAAATGGACGAGGCGCCGATGCTTTACATTGGTGAACATGTAGGTGCGGGCGGCCCGGAAGTTGATATTGCCGTTGACCCTGTTGAAGGTACAAACCTTGTTGCAAAAGGGCAGCCGGGCGCTATTGCCGTAATTGCCATTGCTCCCAAAGGATGCCTGCTTCACGCTCCTGACATGTATATGGATAAAATTGCTGTCGGCCCCCGTGCCAAAGGCTGCATCGACATCAACGCTCCGGTTAAGGAAAACCTGGAACGCGTGGCCAAAGCACTGGACAGAAAAGTCGGCGATTTAACTGTTGTACTGCTTGACCGTGAACGCCATTACGGTTTGATGGATGAAATCCGCAGCGCAGGCGCACGTATTCACCTTATTACCGACGGCGACGTAAACCCGATTGTTAATGCCGGCATTGAAGGCACCGGCGTTCATATGTACATCGGCCGCGGCGGCGCACCGGAAGGCGTACTTGCAGCAGCAGCAATTAAATGCCTTGGCGGCGATATGCAGGCGCGTTTGTGCCCGGAAGACGAAGCACAGGTAAAACGCTGCCTTGATATGGGCATTGGCGATGTAAATAAAGTTTTAACCCTTGACGATATGGTAAAAGGTGATGACTGCATGTTTACCTCAACTGCCATTACCGAATGCCAGCTTTTGAACGGACTGCGTTATTTTGGCGGCGGCGTGCGTACACATACCGTTTCCATGCGCTACAAAACCGGTACGGTACGTTTTGTAGACGCTGTACACAGCTTTGACCGCAAAGATTTTGCAGTTAAACTTTAATTTCGGTTTATGGGCAGGGTTTTGGCTTCAACGCTGAAACCCTGTTTCATTTTAATATTTTACAGGATTGGTTATGAAAAATTTATTGCTTGATAATGTTGCCGCCATAAATGAAGTGCGGCGCACGGCAGAAGCATTAAAAAAAGGCGGCGTAAGCCTTAATGGCGTAAGCGGCCCGGTAAAAACGGTTATTATTGCAGCTCTGGACAGCATTTTTGCGGGACAGGGCTCTTTGGCGTTTCTTGTAAGCGGTCGCGATGAAATACGCGAATACCGCCGCAGCTTGAATTGGTTTTATCCGGAACTGCCGATGTATGAACTGTATCCTGCCGATTTGCCGCGTGTGCAGGCCGATGCCAAAAGCCGCGAGGTACAGGCGGAACGTGTTGCTGCCCTGCGCTTTCTGCGCGGAGAAGAACGCGGCATAGTATTTGTAACCGCCGAAGCGCTTTTACAGAAGCTGCCGGATAAAACTGCGGCACAGGAAGGCATAGAAATTAACTGCGGCAGCATAACCGACCAGCAGGAACTTATTGCAAAATTCACCGAATTTGGCTATGAACGCACGCAGCAGGTAGACGCAATCGGCCAGTTTTGCGTGCGCGGCGATATTCTCGATATTTTTCCCATCAACAGCAAACTGCCTCTGCGCGTAGAATGGTTTGACGATACCGTTGACGCTATACGCAGTTTCAGCCTGGAAAACCAGCGCAGTGTGGAAAATCTCGGGAAAATTAAAATTGTACCTTTGCAGGAGCCTGAACAGGAAAGTTTTAATGCCTCTGTTTTTGATTATGTAAGTGCCAAAACCCTGCTTTTTGTGGATGAACCATCACGCTTATGGGATTTGGCGGAAAAAATTTATAACGAAAATAAGGCTTATGCCGATGAATTATGGACAGTACAGGAGCTGACGGAAGTCTGCGGCAATGCTAAAGCAGTATCGCTTGCGGCTTTGCAGCATAATTATTTTAACGCTTTTACGCAGATTAATATGCCGGTGCGCACGGTTGCGCCGTATAACCGCAATACAGAGCTTTTGGCGGGCGATTTGCGCGGTTGGCTAAATGATGGCATAGTGCCGGTTATTATGATGAGCAGCAGCATAAAGGCGCGCGGGCTTGCCGATACTTTAACGGGCAAAGGCATTGCAGCCGGATATGTTGATGCCGAGCCGTTTCTCAGCCCAGGAAGGGTAAGCGTAATCAGCGGCGAGATTACGGCCGGTTTCAGGTTCTGGAATGAAAACTGGCTGTTAATTACCGAAAGCGACATTTTCGGCATGCAGAAACGCCGCCGTCTGCACAGCAAAAATAAAGGCGCGCAGCTGCAGTATTTTTCGGAAATTAAGGCCGGCGATTACGTTGTCCATTCCGTACACGGCATTGGGCGTTATATTGGCGTGGAAAACGTTGAGGTTGACGGACGCCACCGCGACTACCTGCTTTTGCAGTATGCAGGTGACGATAAGCTGTATGTGCCTGTTGAGCAGGTAAGCATGCTGCATAAATACATAGGCAACGAAGGCCAGGCTCCTCGTTTGAGTAAAATGGGCGGCAGCGACTGGAGCCGGACGCAGAAAAGAGCGCAGGCCGCTATTACTATTCTGGCGGAAGAACTTTTGCGTTTGTACGCTCAGCGTAAAATTGTGCCGGGGCATGCTTTTTCGCCGGATACCGAATGGCAGAAAGAATTTGAAGAAAAGTTTCCTTATGAAGAAACGCCAGACCAGTTAAAGGCAATTGCTGAAATTAAAGCCGATATGGAAAAGCCGGTGCCGATGGACAGGCTTTTATGCGGCGATGTTGGTTATGGAAAAACGGAAGTTGCCATACGTGCGGCGTTTAAAGCGGTAATGGACAGCAAGCAGGTTGCCTTGCTGGTGCCTACCACGGTGCTTGCCCAGCAGCATTATATGACGGTGCGCGACAGAATGGAGCCATTTGGCATCAGGGTTGAAACCATCAGCCGCTTTACAAGCACCAAAGAACAGAAGCGTATATTAAGCGCTTTGGAAGCAGGTAATGTTGATGTTTTGATAGGTACGCACCGCCTGCTGCAATCTGATGTGGTATTCCGCGATTTAGGGCTTTTAATTATAGATGAAGAACAGCGCTTCGGCGTGGCTCAGAAAGAAAAAATAAAAAAATGGAAAACAGGTATTGATGTATTGTGCCTGTCGGCAACGCCTATTCCACGCACTTTGCATCTGGCGCTTGTTAACGGGCGCGATATGAGCGTAATTGAATCGCCGCCGGAGGACCGCCTGCCGGTAGAAACTTATGTTGCCGAATATGACAGCGGCATGATTAAAGAAGCGCTGGAGCGTGAACTGCGGCGCGGCGGCAGAATTTACTACGTGCATAACCGCATTACCGGGCTGGAGCGCATTGCCGGTGAACTGCGCAAACTTGTGCCGGGCATCAGCATACGCATAGCGCATGGGCGCATGAGCGAAGAAATGCTGGAAGATGCAATGATAGATTTTTATGAAGGCAACTGCGATTTGCTGCTTTCGACCACTATTATAGAAAATGGGCTTGATGTACCTTTAGCCAACACAATTATTATAGACGGTGCGGAAAACTTCGGCCTTTCGCAGCTTTACCAGATGCGCGGCAGGGTAGGCCGTTCGGCACGTTTGGCGTATGCTTATTTTGTGTACCGGCGCAATAAGCAGCTTAGTGAAATTGCCGAAAAACGCTTGCAGGCCATCCGCGATTTTACTGAACTTGGCGCAGGCTTTAAAATTGCCATGCGCGATTTGGAAATACGCGGCGCCGGAAACCTGCTTGGCGCACAGCAGCATGGGCATATTGCCGGTATCGGCTTTGCAGCCTACTGCGAAATGCTGGAAAGCACAATTAAGCGTTTGAAGGACGGCGCTGAAAAAGGAACGCCCGAACCTGACCCGATTGTTGAAATTAACGTTGACGGTTACATTCCCGACAGTTATATCAGCGACCCGCGTTATAAACTTGAACTTTACCGCCGCTTTGCGGAACTTGATTACAGCGAAAAAGACGATTTGCTGGATGAAATTACCGACCGCTTCGGTGAACCGCCTGAAGAAATTGTTAACCTCTGGCGTGTGGCGGCGGTGCGCGGTTTGTGCCGCAAAATGCGCATTTCCGGCATCAGCACGCGCGGGAACGAAGTGCGCATAACCTTTAACGAAAACGCAGTGCTTGACACTGACGTTTTGCTGAAAATGATTAACTCAAGCCGCAACGGCATACAGTTAAAAACCGGCAGACAGCCGCAGCTGCTGCTGAAAATGAATGTTTTAAAAACAGAACCTTTACCCTGGCTGGAAAAGAATTTGCCGCTGCTGGCAGGTGAAAATTAAACGGAAAGGAGGCATTGGCAAATGGCAGATAAATTTTTGCGCGGGGCCATGATTTTAACTATGGCAGGTTTAATGGTTAAAATACTCGGCTCGGTTAACCGCATTTTATTATCGCGCCTTTTGGGCGGTGAAGGAATTGGCCTTTACCAGATGGCGTACCCTGTGTTTTTGCTGATGCTTTCCGTTTCTTCGGCCGGAATACCGATAGCAATTTCCATTATAGTATCCGAAAAAGTTGCCAAAGGGCAGTTTAAGGCAGCGGAGCAGGTTTTTAAAATTTCGCTGGGGCTGATGGTTGTTACCGGCCTGTGTTTTGCATTAACGCTGTTTTTCGGCGCCGGGTGGCTTGTTGAAAGCGGCTTTGTGCGCGACCCGCGTGCTTATTATGGGCTTATAGCCTTAACGCCGGCGGTGTTTTTTTCCACAATTCTTGCCAGCTTCCGCGGTTATTTTCAGGGTTATCAGATGATGACGCCGCCTGCCGTATCGCAGATTTTAGAGCAGTTTACGCGCGTTGTAACCATGGTTGTGCTGGCCTACTGCCTGCTGCCGTACGGTTTGGAATACGCCGCTGCCGGGGCTGCGTTTGGTGCCGTGCCCGGTGCGATAACGGGCCTTATTGTGCTCAGCTTTTTTTTCAGGCGGTTGCGTAAAAATACGGCGGCTGCGCCTCAGCTTGCCAATACGGAAACAGAATCCGTTTATACCGTTGCCAAAAGGCTGGCGCTGCTGGCCCTTCCAGTTTCATGCGCCAACATAATGGTGCCGGTAACAAGCAGTATAGATATGCTGCTTGTGCCAAACTGCCTGTATGCCAGCGGTTATACAATAGAACAGGCAACAACGCTGTTCGGTTACCTTACCGGCATGGGCATGCCGCTTGTTATGATGGCCACTATAGTTACGGTTTCGCTGGCTGCCGGTATTGTGCCTGCCATTTCAGAAGCATTTACGCTTGGTGACAAACTTACAATTATAAAAAAATCGCGCACGGCCATGAATATTTGCTGCCTTATAACGCTTCCGGCCGCAGCCGGATTATGGGTGCTGGCAACGCCGATTGCGCAGATGATTTACAATGCGCCGCAGGCCGGTGAGGCAATACGCCATCTGGCGCCTTCGGCCTGTCTTTTAGGCATACATCAGGTAACAACGGGTATGCTGCAGGGTATAGGCAAAACGGCTGTTCCGATGTGGAATATGCTGTTGAGTGCCGTTGTAAAAATAGGTGCGGTAATGTTTTTAACGGTAACTCCTCTTAATATTGTCGGTGCGGCATGGGCTTCCAACATTAATTTTGGGCTTGCGGCGCTGTTAAACATTATTTTTCTGCTGCGCAGCGGTATAACGTTTAACGTTAAAGTACTGGCAAAACTTTTGGCGGCAACTTTGCTGATGGCCGCAGCGGCAGAAATTATTTACACATTTGTAAACGGGCTTTTTGGCAATACAATAGCGGCAATAACTACAATTTTTGCGGCGATAGCCGTTTATGCAGTGCTGCTGTTTGTTTTAAAAGCCGTAAGCAAGGATGATTTGGAAAAAATACCGTTTATCGGTTCTAAAATAAAGCGGAGGTGATTAAATGCATAAAATAACTGTTGTAGGCCTTGGGCCCGGCAGTGCCGGGCAGCTTTCGGTAGAAACCATGGAACTTTTGAAAAACGGGGAATGCGTTATTCTGCGCACTGCCGTGCATCCAAGCGTATCGAGGCTGACGGAAGAAAAAGTTAATTTTACGGCCTGCGATAATTTTTATGAAGAAGGCGCGTCTTTTGAAGATGTATACGGCAATATTGTAAATTTTGTGCTGGAAAAAGCACAGACGCAGGATGTTGTTTATGCCGTTCCGGGCAGCCCGCTTGTGGCGGAACGCACGGTTGTGCTTTTGCGGGAACGTGCAGCTGCGGAAAAGATTGCATTAAAAATTCTGCCTTCCATGAGTTTTTTGGATTTGGCGTATGTGGAACTTGGCATTGACCCGATTGCCGGTTTGAGGATTATTGACAGCAGCGATTTTGAAGCACTTGCCGACGCAGGAAAATATCCGCTGATGATAACGCAGGTGTACAGCAAATTTGTTGCGTCCGATGTTAAGCTGGCCTTGATGGATGTGCTTGACGATGAAACGCCGGTGTGGTTTTTGCGTAATTTAGGCCTGCCGGATGAAGAATGCCGCACGGTGCCTTTGTATGAACTCGACCGTCAGGAAAATATCGACCACCTGACCAGTGTTTTTGTGCCGGAATATAAAGAAAAGGTTTCCGTGATGGATGTCCGCCCGTTAACCGATGTAATGGCAACGCTGCGTTCTCCCGGCGGCTGCCCGTGGGATATGGAACAGACGCACAGCAGCATCCGCAAAAGCCTTATTGAAGAAGTGTACGAACTTCTGGAAGCCATTGACAACATGGATTACGAAAACATGAAGGAAGAACTCGGCGATGTTCTTTTGCAGGTGGTATTCCATGCACGCCTGGCAGAAGAAGAAGGCGCGTTTACCATGCAGGATGTTGTGGACGAAATTGTGAATAAACTTATCCGCCGCCATCCGCATGTATATGGCACCATTGAAGTAGGCAGCAGTGATGAAGTGCTGCAAAACTGGGATGTTATTAAGCAGACCGAAAAGAAAGAGCGCACCCATGTTCTTGACGGCGTTACCAAAGGCCAGCCTGCGCTTATGCGCGCCTATAAACTTAATTCCAAAGCCGCAAAAGCCGGGTTTGACTGGCCGGATAATGACGGCGTATGGAATAAAGTGATGGAAGAAGCGGCAGAACTTAAAGAAGCCGTTGCTTTCAAAAACAAGGAAGAACAGGAACATGAACTTGGCGATTTGCTGTTTTCAATAGCGGCATATGCCAAGCATATCGGTCTTGAGCCGGAAACGGCGTTAAACGCTGCCAACAACCGTTTTGTAAAGCGTTTTTCGTACGTTGAAAGCTGCGTTGAAGAATCCGGCAGGGACTGGAAAGACTTTACACTTGCCGAATTGGACGCTTTTTGGAATAAGGCAAAATTAATTGAAATAAAAGATTGTGAAAAAAAATAAAAATATTGCCTGATAAGCAGGAATATTGCGTTTTACAGCGAACTTACAATTACATGAATTCTATCGGCAAGCTATGCGCTTTTGGAGCAGCTGCCCATAGACAAAATAAAAAACCTTTAAGGGGGATTTCCTGTGAACAAAACAGAACTCGTTGCTGCAGTTGCAGAAAAAACTGGCTTAACTAAAAAAGACGCTGAAAAAGCTTTATGCGCTTTAATTGAAACCGTTAAAGAAGAAGTTGCTAAAAACGAAAAAGTTCAGCTGATTGGCTTTGGTACTTTTGAAGCACGTAAACGCAATGCACGTACCGGCAAAAATCCGCAGAGCGGCGAAGCTATTGAAATTCCGGCAGCTACTGTTCCGGCTTTCAAAGCTGGCAAAGCTTTCAAAGACATGGTTAACGCAAAATAATAATTTAACTGCATTAAAATGCCGGGCTTAACGAGCCCGGTATTTTAGTATAAACCAAAATTTGGAGGTGCTTATGCCGGAGCGCAGCAGAACCAAAAAGAAAAAACGGCATTATTTTCTGCTGATTTGCCTGATAATTCTTGCTATTTGCGGTTTTATTATTGCCCGGCAGGAGTATAAGATTTACCAGGTAAATAAAGAACTGGAAGCTACCACGCAGCGCGTGGAAAATTTAAAGAAAGATAAAGAAGAGCTTGAAGCAGAGAAAAAACGCCTTGACGATTTAAAATACATTGAAAAACTTGCGCGTGAGGACCATAATATGGTTGGCAAGGATGAAGTACCGCTGTTTATTGTCGACGAAAAAGAAAATAAGGATTCTGAACAGAAAAACAGGTAAATTCTCTTAAGATTATTTATCTGTTTTTTATTTTTTGGTTGACACATTTTTAAAAAGGAAGGTATAATGATGCTATATCAAGTTAAAATTAAGGGGGATACTCTGTTTTATGTCACTTGAAGTAGGTGCAATCGTTGAAGGTGAAGTAACAGGCATTACCAATTTCGGCGCTTTTGTACAGCTGCCGGAAGGTAAGGTTGGTCTTATTCATATATCCGAAGTTTCTAATGTATATGTGAAAGACGTACATGATTTTCTGAAAGAAAAGGACAAAGTAAAGGTTAAAGTTTTATCTATTGATGCGCGTGGAAAAATCGGGCTGTCCATTAAACAGCTTACCCCGCCGCCGGCACCTCAGCCTAAGCCGCAGCGTCCGGCAGTAAATACGGAACGCCGCAGCTTTAAACCGGCACCGGCACTTTCTTTTGAAGACAAGTTATCAAAATTTTTAAAAGACAGCGACGACAGGCTGCTTGACCTTAAGCGCAACACTGAATCCAAACGCGGCGGCCGCGGTGCCAACCGTGAAAGATAAGAGCATAATGGCACTCCTTGGTGAGTGCCTTTTTGTTTTGAGGAGTATAAATGTCCGGCAATGCTGTAAATAAATTGCTGAAAGAAATAAAAAAGTATGTTAAACAAAATTCCGCACTGCTAGTGGCGTGCAGCGGCGGCGCAGATTCTGCGGCGCTTACCGACGGCCTGTGGCAGCTTAAAGATGAATGCTGCTATAAAATAACGGTAATGCATGTAGAACATGGCATACGCGGCCATGAAGCGCTTGATGACGCGGAATTTGTAAAAAACTTCTGCGCAGAGCTCGGGCTGGCATTTGTATGCAGGCATGTAAATGCACCGGATTATGCGCTGCAAAACGGGCTTTCGCTGGAGGACGCAGCACGCCGTCTGAGGTATAAAGAATTGTTTGCTTATGCGGCAGAGGCAGGGTGCGATTACATTGTTACGGCGCATCAGGCTGATGACCAGGCAGAAACCGTTTTAATGCAGCTTATGCGCGGCAGCGGTACTTCCGGTCTTGGCGGAATGCAGACAGCAAGCGGAAAACTGCTGCGGCCGTTTTTATTTGTGCGCCGCATGGAAATTGAAGCTTATTGCCATGAACGCGGGTTACGGTTTTGTAATGATTCTACCAATGATGATGTGCGTTATACCCGCAACAGAATACGAAAAGAACTGCTGCCGTATTTGGAAAAAAGTTTTAACCCCAGGGTAATAGCGGCTCTTGGCAATACGGCGCAGCTTGCCCGGGCTGACAATGATTTTGCTGCTTATTATGCGCAGGTTTTTTATGATAAAAACGTTAAAGCAGGCGGCAGCCTTTTGGAATGCCAAGCAGAGGCTCTTAAAACAGAGTTTGCGGCAGTTAGCAGGCGCGTTGTGCGTATGATGTGGGAGAAAATGGCTGCCTGCGGAAGCGAATTGGGCTTTGAACATGTGGAAGCAGTGCTTGGGCTTTTGAAAAATGGCAGCAGCGGCAAAATGCTGGCACTGCCGGGTAAAACGGCAGCGGCATATTTTTACGGTATGCTTTACGTAGGCACACAGCCGGAGGTAAAAAAATTAATTAGTGCCAGTGCAGAATTTGATGAAATTACTGTGCTTATAGAAAGTACCGGTAAATTAAAAAAAGTTAATCTGCCGGATGGCGGCGTGCTGCAATTCAGCACTGCAGAAGAATGCCCGGAGTTAACTAAAAAACAGGCTGCTGTGCCGCTGGCTATCGCCGGTAATGAGCTTTGTATTCGCACAAGGCGTGACGGCGACAGGTTTTACCCATACGGCAGCGCAGGCAGCAAAAAATTAAAAGATTATTTTATTGACAATAAAGTTCCGCGTGCAGAGCGCGATAAAAAACTGCTGGTAACAGCTGGAAGTAAAGTTTTATGGATAATCGGCGCAAGGCAGGCCGGCTGGAAAACCAAACCGGACGGTAAATGGCTGGTAATGAGGCTTGCCGGAAGAAAGGATGAAAAAAAATGAATGAAAATATTGCAAAGGTTTTGTTGAGTGAAGAAGAAATTCAAAAGCGCGTAAAAGAATTGGGCAGGCAGATACATGACGATTATAAAGATAAAGAAAAAATTGTGATGATTGGCCTTTTAAAGGGCGCTATTTACTTTTTCACCGACCTTTCGCTGGCAATTGATTTGCCGCTGCGCATTGATTTTATGGTTGCATCTTCTTACGGTTCCGGAACGGAAACCAGCGGCAATGTTGATATACGCCTGAGCTGCTCAGAAAATATTGAGGGCTGCCATGTGCTTCTGGTTGACGATATTATCGACAGCGGTGTTACCATGGAAGCAATTACAAGGCTTTTAATGGCGCAGAAACCTGCTTCCGTTAAAAAAGTTGCTTTGTGCGATAAGCCGAGCCGCCGCGTTAACAAATTAAATGCCGATTATGTGGGCTTTGAAATTCCGGATGAATTTGTTGTGGGTTACGGCCTGGATTATGCCGGAGATTACCGCAATTTGCCGTTTATCGGCGTATTAAAGCCGGAAGCTTATGCCAAATAATAAATGTTGTGGAAACAGGGAGAATATATTATAATATAGAAATGGTATTTGTAATTTAACTAAAGGTTAAGGAGGGTAGATTTTGACTAAATTTTTAAAAAATGTTGTATTCTACCTGCTGATAATAATTTGTGCGATAATGTTGTTTGATTCCTATTCAACCAACGTAGTCCCTAAAACAGATATTACTTACAGCGCTTTTATGAAGCATGTGCAGCAGGACGAAGTGCAGCAGGTAACGATTGTTGATAATGTTATCAGCGGCAAGCTGAAAGACGGCAGCGATTTTACAACGGTTGTGCCTAAGGACGAAAGCCTTATCCCTACTTTAAGGGCGCGTGACGTTGAAATTAAGGCTGAACTGCCGCCGGAGCCGCCGTGGTGGACTTCTGTGCTGAGCCAGCTTTTGCCGATGCTGATTATAGTTGCCATCTGGTTTTTCATGATGCAGCAAATGCAGGGCGGCGGTGGCGGACGCGGAGTTATGAACTTTGGCAAAAGCCGTGCACGCCGTTACGATGAGGACAAAATAAGGGTAACTTTTAAAGATGTTGCAGGGGCTGATGAAGCCAAGCAGGAACTTGAAGAAGTTGTAGAATTTTTAAAACACCCCAAAAAGTATAACGACCTTGGGGCTAAAATTCCTAAAGGCGTACTTTTATACGGGCCTCCGGGTACAGGCAAAACCCTGCTTGCCAAAGCCGTTGCCGGTGAAGCGGGCGTACCGTTTTTCAGCATTTCCGGCTCTGACTTTGTAGAAATGTTTGTCGGCGTAGGCGCTTCCCGCGTGCGCGATTTGTTTGAGCAGGCCAAAAAGAGCGCTCCGTGCATTGTGTTTATTGACGAAATTGATGCCGTGGGCCGTCAGCGCGGCGCCGGGCTTGGCGGCGGGCATGACGAACGCGAGCAGACTCTTAACCAGCTGCTTGTGGAAATGGACGGCTTTGGTGCCAACGAAGGCATTATTATGATTGCGGCCACCAACCGCCCGGACATTCTTGACCCGGCTCTTTTGCGCCCGGGACGTTTTGACCGCCAGATTGTGGTTGACCGCCCGGATATTAAAGGCCGCCGTGAAATTTTAAAAGTGCATGTAAAAGGCAAACCTGTGGGCAGCGATGTTGAACTTGATGTTATTGCAAGGCGTACTCCCGGCTTTACCGGCGCTGATTTAAGCAATCTGGTAAACGAAGCTGCATTAATGGCCGCACGCCGCAATAAAAAGCAGATTAACATGCCCGATATGGAAGAAGCAGCTGAACGCGTTATTATGGGGCCTGAACGCCGCAGCAGAGTTATCAGCGACAACGAAAAACGCCTTACCGCATATCATGAAGGCGGGCATACGCTTGTCGGCATGCTGCTTGACAACGCAGACCCTGTACATAAGGTTACCATTATTCCGCGCGGCAGGGCAGGCGGTTATACTTTAAGCCTGCCGAAAGAGGACCGTTATTACGCAACGAGAAGCGAAATGCTTGACGAACTGAAAGTGCTGCTAGGCGGGCGCGTGGCTGAAGCACTGGTGCTGAAGGAAATTTCCAGCGGTGCCAGCAACGACTTGCAGCGCGCAACTTCTCTGGCACGCCAGATGATTTGCGAATACGGCATGAGCACTGAACTTGGCCCGGTTACCTTCGGGCACCGTCAGGACCAGGTATTTTTGGGGCGTGATATTGCGCGTGACAAAAATTACAGTGAAGAAATTGCTGCAAAAATCGATAAGGAAATCCGTAAGTTCATTGACGAGGCTTACCAGAAAACCGAAGAACTGCTGCAAAACAATATTGACAAGCTGCATTTAATTGCGCAGGCGCTTATTGAAAAAGAAACGCTGGAAGGCAGCGAAATTGAACAGCTTATGAAATACGGGCGCATTCTGGACAAAAACGAACAGCCGCCTGATGATAACAGCGGTACACCGGCCGTAATTCCGCCGGATGCCGTAACTGTACCGGCAGCGGAAGCGCAGCCGCAGGCAGCACCGCAGTATCAGGAAGTGCCGGGTGTTGTAAGTACGGAAGAAAAACACGCTTTAAATTAATATAAAATACCGGTTTTAGTGGGACGGTTTTAAATGTATGTAAAAATACAATTTAATGGCCGCCCATAAAGCCGGTTTTTTTATTGCTTGACTTTGCGTTAACAGAATGTTAATCTTTAGGATAACGAGGAGTGTGATTTTATGCGTGGACGCATTTTGGAGATTTTACGTGCCGGAGGTCAGGAGCCTGTATCCGGTGAAGAACTTTCCCGCCAGCTTGATGTATCGCGCACTGCGGTATGGAAGCATATTCAGGCTTTAAAGGCTGAAGGTTATGATATTGAATCGGTACCTAAAAAAGGTTATGTTTTAAAATCTGCTCCGGACAGGCTGAAACCGGCAGAAATTATTACTCATTTAAAAACAAAATGGCTTGGGCACAGCATTCATTACTGCGAAAGCGTGGATTCTACCAATAATGTTGCCAAACGCCTGGCGGAAGAAGGCTGCGACAACGGGCTTGTTGTTGTAAGCGAAGAACAGCGCGGCGGCAAAGGCAGGCTTTCGCGCGGCTGGTTTTCTCCGTTTGCGTGCGGCGACTGGTTTTCTGTTGTTTTAAAACCGCCGTTTTTGCCGCAGGAGGCTTCCAAATGCACGCTTATGGCTGCTGTGGCAGTTGTAAAGGCAGTTAATAAATACAGCGGCGTTAATGCTGCCATTAAATGGCCTAACGATATTTTGCTGAACGGCAGGAAACTTGTTGGCATTTTAACAGAAATGAGCGCTGAGTTCGGAAAAATTAATTATATTGTTATCGGTACCGGTATTAATGTGAATTTGCCGAAAAATATTGTTCCGGACGATATTAAAGATTGTGCAATTTCCGTTGCCGATGCAGCGCAGGAACCTGTTTCGAGAGTGCAGATTTTAGCCGATGTGCTGTTTTATATGGAAGAACTGTACGAAGCAGTTTTAAAGGATGGGTTTGCACCGGTTCTGGAAGAATGGCGCAAATATTCCTGTACTTTGGGGCAGCAGGTTATGGTTATAGCACCCGGTGAAACTTACAGCGGGCTTGCGGTTGATATTGACGCCGACGGGCTTTTGATTGTAAAAAAAGATGATGGAACTGTTGAAAAAGTTATTGCCGGTGATGTATCAATACGCCCGGCAGCAGGCACGGGAAAATATGCTTAAGTAAATTTTGCTGTACAGTCCCGGTTTTTTCTGATATAATATGCGAGGTTCTTTAGTTAGTAATTTTACTCCGCAGGAGGATAGGCAATGTTATTAGTAATTGATGTTGGCAACACTAATATTGTAGCCGGTGTTTTTGATGGCAAGAGCCTGGTTTCGCATTGGCGTTTTTCTACTGACCGTTCCAAAACAGCCGATGAATACGGTATTTTGCTCAGAAGTATGTTTAACTATACTAAAATGCCGATGGATGAAATTAAGGCGATTATTATTTCGAGCGTTGTACCGCCGCTTATTGTGCCTTTGTGCCACATGTGCGAGCGTTATTTTGACCAGGTGCCCATGGTTGTTGGCCCCGGCATTAAAACCGGTATTTCCTTAAGATATGATAATCCGCGTGAAGTTGGTGCCGACCGTATAGTTAATGCGGTAGCTGCTTTTGAAAAATACGCTTCCAAAGGCAAACCGATGATTATTGTTGATTTTGGCACTGCCACAACATTTTGCGCACTTTTGCCTACCGGCGAATATCTCGGCGGCGCTATTGCCCCGGGCATTGGCATTTCTGCGGAGGCTTTGTTCCAGCGCACAGCCAAGCTGCCGCGTGTTGAACTTATAAAACCGCCTGCCGTAATCTGCAAAAATACGGTAAACGCTATGCAGGCAGGTATTTTGGTTGGCTTTGTAGGGCAGATGAACGAAATCGTCTGCAAAATGAAGGAAGAACTTGGCGGTGAAGCAATTGTTATTGCAACCGGCGGTTTTGCAACTACCATGGCAGCCGAATCTGATGTAATTGATGCGGTTGAGCCGTTCCTTACTTTGGAAGGCCTGCTTATACTTTACGAAAAGAACGCAAAATAAAAATTTTGGCCTGCTGAACGGCAGGCCTTATTTTATGAGGTGAAAAATGCAGATTGGCAATATCAGGCTGAGCGCGCCGGTAGCGTTGGCGCCCATGGCCGGCATTACCGATATGCCGTTCAGGATTATTTGCAAAGAACTTGGCTGCGGCCTTGTAGTATCTGAAATGGTGAGCGCCAAAGGGCTTTTATATAAAAATGTAAAAACGTTTGATATGCTGCGTATTGCGCAGGAAGAACGCCCCGCTGCCATTCAGCTTTTCGGCAGTAATCCGATGGAGCTTGCCCGTGCCGCTAAAATAGTGGAGGCTGACGGTGCAGATATTATTGACTTTAACATGGGCTGCCCGGTGCCGAAAATTGTTAATAACGGCGAAGGCTCGGCTTTAATGAAAAATCCGCAGCTGGCGTATGAAATTTTGGCGCGGATGGCAGACAGCGTTAAAATTCCCGTTACTGTTAAAATACGTGCCGGATGGGACGAAAAAAATATTAACGCTCCCGAAATTGCACTTTTGGCGGAAAAAGCAGGTGTGGCAGCCATTGCCGTGCATGGCAGAACGCGTGAGCAGTATTATAACGGCAAAGCAGACTGGAATGTTATAAAAAAAGTAAAAGAAACCGTAAAAATACCTGTTTTCGGTAATGGCGATATTTTAACGGCCGCAGACGGTTTGCGCATGCTTAAAGAAACCGGCTGTGACGGTTTAATGATAGGCCGCGGAGCAGACGGTAATCCATGGATTTTTACGGAAATTATAAATGCGTTGAACGGCAGCTGCGGAAAATACGAAGTTCCGCTTGACGTGCGCCTGCATATGATTGAAAGGCATTTGTATATGCTTAAAGATTTTAAAGGCGAGGTTATTGCGGTAAAGGAAATGCGCAGACATGCCGGTGCATATTTAAAAGGCATGCCCATGGCGGCAGAGTACCGCAGGCGCATCAATGAACTTAATACTTGCGGGGAATTTGACGCACTTTTGCGGGAATACCGTAACGAAGCCGAAAAATTTTTGGCAGCAAAGCATAATTTTTGCAGTGAAGCAGACTGAAAATTAAGTAAGTTGACAAACACAAATTAAAAAATTATAATTTATTCTATAATACTATGAATTTGTTCCGTAACCCAGTGTCAGGCATATGCTTGGCACTGTTTAATATTGCTTGGCAGGCGGAACTTATTAAAAGGAGCATTATTTATGAGCAGTAAAGAAACTATTTTAACAGCCGAAGGCTTAAAGAAACTTGAAGATGAGCTTGAAAATCTCCGCTCTGTAAGACGCCATGAAGTTGCAGAACGTATCAAAGTAGCTATCGGCTATGGCGATATAAGCGAAAACTCCGAATATGATGATGCAAAAAATGAACAGGCATTTATTGAAGGCCGTATTCTTGAACTGGAACAGATGATCAGCACTGCTACCGTTATCGACAGTGCTTCCAACAAAGAAGGCGTGGTAATGCTTGGTTCCACCGTTGTGGTTAAAGATATGGAATTTGGCGATGAAGAAACCTATACTATTGTCGGCACAACCGAAGCTGACCCTTCCAAAAACCGTATTTCCAATGAATCGCCGGTTGGCGCGGCAATTCTTGGCCAAAAAGTAAACTCTGTGGTACAGGTACATACCCCCGCAGGTGAATTGTCTTATCAGATTTTAGAAGTTAAATAATTTGTTGGGGAGCGATAAGAAAGAATGTCTGAAGAAACAAAGAATACTCAGGTTCCTGAAGAAGAAGCAATAAGCGAAAAAGAACTTAACGAACAGATGCAGGTGCGCATTAACAAAATGCACCAGATTGAAGAACACGGCTGGAAACCTTTCGGCCATAAATTTGAAGTTACCAATTATTCCGGTGATATCAATCAAAATTTTGAAGAACTTGCTGCCAATGAAACCGTTGTACGCGTGGCAGGCCGTATTATGGCCATCCGCGGCCACGGCAAAACCTGCTTTATGGATATGCAGGATAAAGACGGCCGTATTCAGCTTTATGTGCGCAAGGATGCCATTGGCGAAGAAAAATATGCTTTAATTAAACTGCTTGATATCGGCGATATTATCGGCGTAAGCGGTACTGTATTCCGCACCCATATGGGTGAACTTTCCGTTAAAGCAGTTGATGTTGAAATTCTTTCCAAATCTCTGCGCCCGCTGCCTGAAAAATGGCATGGCTTAAAGGACGTTGACACCCGTTACCGCCAGAGATATGTGGATTTGATTGTTAACCCCAAAGTACGCCGTACTTTTGTGCTGCGAAGTAAAATTATCAAAAGCCTCAGGGAAATCCTTGATGATAACGGTTATTTAGAGGTTGAAACGCCTATCATGAATACCATTCCGGGCGGTGCAGCTGCGCGTCCGTTTATTACCTATCACAACGCGCTTGATATGCAGCTTTATTTGCGTATTGCAACCGAGCTGCACTTAAAACGCCTTGTTGTAGGCGGCTTTGACCGTGTTTATGAACTGGGCCGTGTTTTCAGAAACGAAGGCATTGATATTAAACATAACCCGGAATTTACCAGTGTTGAAATCTACCAGGCTTATGGCGATTATACCGATATGATGGATTTAACGGAAAAGATTATTTCCGAAATTGCGCAAAAGGTTTTGGGCACCATGAAAATAACCTACGAAGGACAGGAAATTGACCTGACTCCGCCCTGGCCGCGCCTCAGCATGATTGAAGCAGTAGCAAAATACACCGGGCAAAACTTTGAAGGCGTAACCGATGTGGAAACCGCGCGCAAAATGGCTGATGCTATCCATGTGGAATACGAGCCTACTTTTGGCGTTGGCAAAATTATTAACGCCTGCTTTGACGAATATGTTGAAGATAAACTTATTCAGCCTGTATTTATTACCGGCCATCCGAAAGAAATTTCTCCGCTCGCCAAGAGCAATCCTGATAATCCGGAAATTACCGACCGTTTTGAAGGTTACATTTACGGACGCGAAATGTGCAACGGCTTTACCGAGCTTAACGACCCGATTGACCAGCGTGAACGCTTCCTGAAACAGGTAGAAGAACGCAACGCAGGTGACGAAGAAGCGAATATGATGGATGAAGACTTCCTTAACGCGCTTGAACACGGCCTGCCGCCGACGGGTGGTTTGGGCATTGGCGTAGACCGCCTTGTTATGCTTCTTACCGACAGCAGCAGTATCCGTGATGTATTGTTGTTCCCGACAATGAAAAATATTGGCGGCGAAAAAACCGCAAATAAAGTTAATAGCGCAGACGAAGCGGCAAATGGCGAAGCACTTCCGAAAATTGATTTGTCTAAAGTAAAAGTAGATCCTTTATTTGAGGATTTTGTTGATTTTGATACTTTCTGCAAGTCTGATTTCCGTGTGGTAAAAGTAGAAGCCTGCGAAGCAGTTCCGAAAAGCAAAAAGCTGCTGCGCTTTACGCTGAATGACGGCAGCGATAAGAAACGCACAATTCTGAGCGGTATTCGTGAATTTTATGAGCCTGAAGAACTGGTTGGCAAAACCTGCGTGGCTATTACCAACCTTCCGCCGAGAAAGATGATGGGTATCGATTCTGAAGGTATGCTTATCAGCGCAGTATACGAATATGACGGCAAAGAAGGGCTGAATCTGTTGATGCTGGATGATAATATTCCGGCAGGCGCAAAGTTACGCTGATACTGTCATTAATAAGATAATAAAAAGAGGGTGCTGCGGCACTCTCTTTTTTTATAAAATTTTACTTTTAGTGTTGACAAGAAGTAAAAATAGTGTTATTATAACTAAGCTGTTTGAAGGAAGCGGCTTGAAAGAAAAGCGAAGAAAAAACTTTTCGAAAAAAAGGTAAAAAAAGCACTTGACAAACCTTTAAAAGTGTAATAAACTATACAAGTCGCCGGAAAACGGCAGCACCTTGAAAACTGAA